>Ga0209712_10001303_pt1 | contig 21484 bp, 17 predicted proteins | sample ArcOceMetagenome_FD_187443 | JGI IMG/M metagenome (GOLD analysis project Ga0209712, IMG submission 187443) | Marine eukaryotic phytoplankton communities from Arctic Ocean - Arctic Ocean - Greenland ARC118M Metagenome (SPAdes) (version 2) | ecosystem: Environmental > Aquatic > Marine > Oceanic...
ATGGCAGTTACACAGAATCTGTTACATCCTCTTGGTTTCCTGCGACCAGTTAGTCTTCGCTTCATTATCGTACTCGTCGAGCAAATTATACAACAGTTTTTAAATAGGAATTTAGACAGGTTTACCGAATCTGTATCTAACGATAACTACTTTATCTATTTTTATTAATCAAAGTCAAAATATTCCTAATTTCAATCCCTTTAATTTTTTTAATACGTTAGGAGGGGTAGCTGTTTTTTCTCTTTCATCACTTGCCAGCGATCGGTTAACTATTCGAGTATCTGCAGTATGATTGGCCCTCTTCTTTATCCCGGTAAAATTCGAAGTGGCATACATGGACAGATGAAATTTAGAGTGTTTTGCAGCTGAGCATTAGGGATTTGCAGTTTTGGTTTACTGTTTCTGGAAATTTAACAACTTGGAACATGGCGCTGCAATATTTGCAGGTCTCGAGATCAGCTATAATGAAAGTTTTCCCAAAATGTTCTAGCCATAATTAGTTCTGCTGGAACCAGCCAAGTCTTGATCTAGACGTCACTTAATGATGTTCTGTTTTTATAGAACTGACTAAACCAAAATTGAGAACCTTGTTGCTAAAAAATTAAGACATCCTTGGTTAAATCGGTACTTTATTACCAGTTCAAAAAGTAGTAAAAATTAACGTCAAATAATAAATGCTATTTTGCTGTTGCATTCGATCCGTAATGAATAAAATTAATTAGTGTGATGTATTTTGTAGTTTTAAGCTGATATGGGTTACGCGTGACTAATTATTGTGTATTTAAAGTACATTAATGCCTATGTGAATACTTTATTGATATTTGAAACAACCTATTATTTTCTGTATGTAGTTCGTCCAAGCTAAGCTTTATCAACTTTTTGGGCATGCCGAATAGCCTTTTAAATAAAAGTGTCATCACAGAAGCTATCAGTATCTCAGTTTCATATTCACTTCTTTTATATTTATTGTTGGCATCTTCAAGATCAGTTTTGTCCTTAGTTCTTCATGGAATATGTCTAAGCTAGCCCCTTGATTGGCTGATGGTGTGGCTGATGGTGTGGCTTTTGGTTACTTTTGGTTACTGTCAGTGCAGTTGTCATGTGGGTGAAAACTGCTTCATTGATTTACATGAGTTTGCTATTCACGTGCATCTGACACCAACGTTCTTGAACCTGAAAACCACTTTATAAAGTGGTTTTCACAGGGCACTTGAACACTTTTATTTACGGCAATAACCCGTGGTGTATAATCCTCAAAATGGCGACTCGATTGCAACTCAATTCGATAAATAAAGCCATTCAGTGAACCTAATATTGCTGTTTCACAATTCATCTTTTGACAAAAATAGTCGTTCTCTTGGTTTTCAGCATCTGCAAATAGCTGAACTTCAATATAATCAACAGGCACATCACCCAGATACACAGATACCACAAAACTTCTGCTATCAGCATGTTGTTCTACCCGCAAATCACCCCAGTGAATATTGTCGCCATAGTGGGCTAATTGGATTTGCCATTGCACTAATTTACGGGCTAATTCAACTCCGTCTTCATTACGCATTTTGTAGTCAGCTAGGGCAGGGAGGTAAAGCTTTTCTGTGTATTCACGTAACATGCGGTTGCTACTGAATTTTGGAGTAAGGGAAGACATACTGTTGCGGATCATTTGTACCCACTCAATGGGTATTCCATCTGCACTGCGACGATAAAATAAGGGTATAATCTGTTGTTCTAATAACGTATATAATTGTTGGGCTTGTATTTGATCCCAACCGTTTTCATTGTGTTGTCCTCCGTCACCCAATGCCCAACCCACATCAGACGCATAGGCTTCTGCCCACCAACCATCCAATTCTGAAATATTAAGCCCACCGTTTACCAGCACTTTCATACCACTGGTTCCACATGCTTCCCATGGTCGGCGGGGGGTGTTTAGCCAAAGATCTACACCCTGAACCATATGTTGTGCCAGTCTAATATCATAATCTTCCAAAAACACTATGTGTGGTCTTACCTCGGGACGCTGCAAAAACGCAAACCATTCTTTAATAAAATGTTTGCCCTTGTTGTCTTGAGGATGAGCTTTACCGGCTATGATGATTTGCAGTGGCATTTGGGTATTGGACAATAGATTGATTAAACGTTGTTGTTCTGCCAATAACAAGTTTGGGCGCTTATACTCAGTAAAGCGTCTGGCGAAACCCAAGGTCAGAATATTTGGGTCGAGTATTGTTTGAACCTGTTCAATGGATTGACCACTATTAGGTGAACGTCTTTTTTGATCACTTAAACGACGGCGAACATAATGTATTAAATCTGTTCGTTGTTGCCCCCGCAAACTCCATATTTGTGTGTCGTTTAGTTTTTCAATTTTACTTTTTAGAGATTCTTGGGCTCCTAGCCAACGGTCTTTACCACATCTTTCAGTCCATACTTTGTCGGCCAATGCGGAATCCCATGAAGGCATATGCACGCCATTGGTAACATGACTTACGGGGATTTCAGCCAATGGCCAATCGGGGTAAAGTCCGGAAAAAATGTTTTTACTTACGACACCGTGTAATTCACTCACACCGTTAATTCTGGCGCAAGTACGAGCTGCTAAATAGGCCATATTAAAACGCTCATTATTATCATCAGCAAACATTTTACCCATATTTAGTAAATGCTCAGGGTTGATCCCGAGAGTATCGGCATAGTGCTGACCATAATGTTCCAGTAGATCAGCAGGAAACGTATCAAATGCAGCCGCCACAGGCGTGTGGGTAGTGAATATGTTGCCAGCACGAGTTGCCCAAAGTGCCTGCCAAAAATTCAAATTGTTTTTGTGCATAAAACAGCGAGCACGTTCGAGCGCTGCAAACGCAGCATGGCCTTCATTTAAGTGGCATATTTTGATATTCAGTTTCAAGGCTTCGATAACTTGCCACCCACCCACGCCCAAAACTATTTCCTGTATTAAGCGTAATTCCTCTGAGCCTGCATACAGTCGTCCGGTGATGGCTTGATCAACTGGATTATTTAATGGGTCATTGCTGTCAAGTAAATACAGGGTAGTGCGCCCAAGTTGTGCCTGCCATACTTGCAAGTATAAGATTCTCCCAGGAAGATTAATTTCAATGGTTAACCATGCACCATCTTCAGTAATAACTGGTTGTAAGGGTAGGTTTCGTGAATCGTTATGAGGGTACATTTCATGTTGCCAACCATCACTGTCCAAGTATTGGCGAAAATAGCCTTCATCATATAATAACCCCATACCGATCGCTGGGACTCCAAGGTCACTCGCGGTTTTCAAATAATCTCCAGCTAAAATACCTAGGCCACCAGCATATAAAGGCAATGCCTCAGATAAGCCAAACTCCATACTGAAATAGGCAATCTGAGCTTGTTTACTGCTGCTAAAATGCTGTTCTGCCCAACAATCTTTAGTTAAGTAGTCTTCTCGGGCATCTAATAAATGGTTCAAATGTGTAGAAAAATCTTTATCAGTATGCAGCTCAGATAAGCGATTTACTGATAGTTTTTGAAGTACGGCATAAGGATTACGGGTTAACATCCATGTTTTAGCATCTAAGTATTGCCAAAAATTGTCTCCATCGTGGCTCCATGTCCATCGTAAATCGGTTGCCAAAGTTAAAATTTGTTTAACCAAAGGTTCTAATTCGCGTGGAATATTTCGAGCAAGGAGCAACATGATTATTGAACTCTAATTTCATGTCGACTAAGACAGACGCTTTGCCAGGCAAATGTTATTTGATCACCACGGTCATCATAAGCTATGTCAAGATAATCAAAATTTCCTTTGTCTGACTGGATGTTTTTAATCATTCGAGATTCATTGATTTTACTAACTTTAAGTCCACGCTTTTTTGCAATGGCAAATATATTTTTTATACTTACTTTCATTTTTATTAAACCCGCAACTTATTTAAGTGGTAATTATCTAGCATGCTAATTTTCAATTCTTGACTAAGAGTAAAGATTGCACATCTCAGTCTTAAGAGTTTGTTCTGTGCTAGTTTCTAATAGGTTCCAACGGCATGCTGAGTGCCCAATTTACTATTTCATCATGGTTCATTTTTTTGTCTGTTCTCGCTAGTTCTTCATTTCGATAAAAAATACCTATGGTTTGAGCCACAGATATTCCAAGTGCGACAGCTATATTTTTTTCGCTATCTATGTTGATTCTAGCAAGCCTAATATGTGGCTCTAATGACTGAACACAGTCGTCAAACGCTAATACCATTTTAGTGTTGGGATTGGATAAAACAGACCAGAAAAGGATCATCAGTGGAATGTCATTACGGCTCAAAAAGTGCCTGGCATTAACACTCGATAATTCTATGGTTTTTCCCATAAAAAGAATGTGGTGACATTTTCCACACATCGGTTTGCGCACAATGTTTTCATACTGAAGTCTGTTAATTGCCCAACAGATTGGACATGATATTTGAATGTTGGGAGGCACTTATACCTTTCCTTTTATCTATTATGTCTTTTGACAAACAATAGTGACGTGATTTCTCAAACTTGTGTCCTTAGAATGCAAGATGTGATCTGTTTTCTTGCGCCCCCATAAATGTAAATTTTGTTAAGTCGTGCTAATAGTGCCTGATTTTTGTACGACTAAAATCACATATTTACAAAGTTAAGTATTGACGACGATCAAATTTTATTTTTGTATTTTATTTAGTTTTGACAGAGCTGAAAATACATCAGGTTAGTGCATGAGAAGGTTAATGATTTTTGGGTTATGGCTGAGCGTTATATTTTCATCTTTTGCTTACCCGCAAAAAACAGATGCCGACGCCCCTGAATATTTAAGCTGTAGCAGCATTGAAGTGTTTTCAAGACAAGGCTGTCTACACTGCCAAGCAGCTTATCAAGCAATGGAAAACCTTACTTCCCTATATCCGCAACTAAAAGTTAGCAAACGTGACATACAGCAGACTGAAGCAAACTTTGCTCGTTTCGTCAGTCTTAACGAAACCCACAAAATAGATAAGCCCGGTGTGCCTTCATTTTATATGTGTGGTCATTTTTGGGTTGGGTTTAACAACGTATCTACACCACAGCAAATATTGATTTATTCTGGTTTAGAAACAACATTGCGCCTTGAAGAGTCTCCTGCAAACTCGATACGGATACCGATTTTTGGAGACATTACTTCTCAACAGTATGGTTTACCTATTTTTACTGTTGCGACGGGGTTGTTAGATGGCTTTAATCCATGTGCCATGTGGGTTTTAATGTTTCTGCTGTCTATGCTGGTCAATGTTAAAAGTCGCAAACGTATGGTTATCATAGCCGGTACTTTTGTGTTGGTCAGCGGTGTTGTATATTTTGCTTTTATGGCTGCATGGTTGAATCTTTTTATCATTATCGGGATTTCCCGAAATGCTCAAATTTTGATTGCAGCTGTTGCCATCGTGATAGGTAGTATTAATCTAAAGGACTACTTCGCGTTTAAAAAAGGTTTAACCCTGGGTATACCTGAAACATCAAAATCAGGTCTGTATCAGAAAGTTCGCAATATTGTGCAGGCACAGAATATGACTGTGGCTCTTTTGGGGGTAGTAATGGTTGCTGTGTTAGTCAATCTATTGGAGCTTATTTGTACTGCCGGATTACCAGCAATTTATACACAAGTGCTTACCTTACAAAAACTACAACCAATGGAATATTATGCTTATTTGCTGCTTTATAATTTAGCTTATATATTTGATGATGCACTTATGGTCTCTGTTGTGGTGATCACATTACATAAATATAAGTTGTCTGAACAACAAGGTCGCTGGTTAAAACTTATAAGTGGTGGATTCATCATTGCTCTAGGATTTATGTTGCTATTGATGCCAGAGTATCTGTTTTAAAAACTCAGACTTTTTTATGTGTTTTTTTCTTGTAGCTGTTCTTTATGCAGACACTTTATTCTCTGCTGTAAAAAAGGAAATTATCCAGTCTAATTGTGAAACAACGAATACCAGTGACATTTCAGTCAGACTTTCCCGTTTATGAGAGGCGCCATAAGCGTGGCAAATTATCAATACTGATCATAATGTCCAATAATGTCCAATAATGTCCAATAATCGTAAATAGATTGTGATTCGAAATTCGAAATTCTAAATTACGGGATACTTTTGCAAAGAGTTTTGAATTGAGTAAAAAATACCTATCACGGACCTATAAACAAATGTTTAAAAAACGTTCTACATATAGATGATAATGACATCAAATATATCTGTATTAGGTTATTCAATAATGAGGCCGGTGTTTGATGAATATCAACATTTTTACGCTAGAAACCAACAAAATAGTCTTTTTTATTGATAAATAATTTATCTGTTTAAAAGAGTGAAATCTATGAATATAAGATTTAGTTTTAGTGCTTATTTGCCATCACAAATTGCTGCAATGGTCGATGACATGGGCGTAAAAAAAGCGACAATGCCAATTTTACCTCTAGTGATGCTGGGTTTGTTGGCAGGTTCATTTATTGGACTCGGTGCAATGTTATATGTGTTGATTAAATCAGACATCACATTAAGTTTTGCCAGTATTCAGCTTTTAGGTGGATTGGCTTTTTGTTTGGGACTTATTTTAGTGGTTGTGGCGGGTGCAGAATTATTTACCGGTAATAACTTAATTGTCATGGCATGGGCGGACAACAAAATTTCACTTTACGGGTTGCTAAGAAATTGGACTGTAGTGTGTTTCGCTAATTTGTTAGGTGCGGCCGGTATGGCAACCCTCGTTTTTTTATCAGGACACGTGCTTATGAATGACGGTGCGATAGCTGAGGAGTATTTGAATATCGCAGCGGCTAAAAGTGACTTAACATACACTGAGGCTTTATTTCGCGGGATACTATGTAATATTTTGGTATGTATGGCTGTATGGATGGCAATTGCAGGTAAAACAGTCACTGACAAAGTGGTGGCAATTATCTTTCCCATAACAGCATTCGTAGCCGCTGGATTTGAGCATAGTGTAGCGAATATGTATTTTTATCCAATGGCTCTGCTGATCCAACACTTTTCTATTCTAGATTTACCGGGAAGTCTCATCACATTTATGGACTTTTTACGAAATATATTTTTCGTGATTATAGGTAACATTATCGGTGGAAGTATTTTTGTTGGATTGGTATATCACATTATCTATCAGCGAAAATAATGAGCTAATGTATTTTCTTAGGATAATTAGCATAAGTTTGATACCCGTCAAAATAAAATTCCAAATAGTTATTTTAATAGATGTTAAATATTTAATGGCTAGGCTAACTATTTATGAGTCGAACTCAGGTTAATAGCATCTGTCCTTTTTGTGGGGTAGGTTGTGGTATTGCCCTCGTGGCGAGTGATAACAATATCATTGCTGTACAACCTCTTAGTAAGCATCCAATTAGTCAAGGAAAGTTGTGCGCAAAAGGCTGGAATACGCCCTTTGGTATCAGTCTTCATGGTCGGTTAACGCAGCCTTTAATGAAAGTAGATGGCAGGTTTAAGGTTGTGAGCTGGCATCATGCTCTAAGTCATATAGCCAAAAGTCTTAAACAGTTCATCAAAGAAAGTGGCCCTCAAAGTGTCGGTCTTATTAGTAGTGCTAGAGCAACCAACGAAGATAACTATGCGGCGCAAAAATTTGCCAGAGCCGTTTTAAAAACCAATAACATCGATCATTGTGCACGTATTTGTCACAGCCCCACAGTCGCCGGTCTCAAAAAGACATTAGGATCGGGTGCCATGACAAATAGCATTGATGATGTGGGCAAAGCCGATGTGATATTGGTAATTGGTGCCGACCCTACTGAAAACCACGCGATAATTGGTGGTCAAATCATGAAAGCCAAGCTTCGTGGAGCAAAACTTATTGTGGTTGATCCACGTCAAACACGCCTTGCCAAAGTGGCTGACTTACACCTGCAACTTAAGATTGGAACTAATATCGCACTATTAAATGGCTTGTTAAATATTATCTTTGACCACGGTTGGCAAAACGATAATTTTATTACACGACGTTGTGAGGGGTATGATGCTCTCAAGGCTCATGTTGCAGATTATACTGTTGAAAAAGTATCTGAAATTACCGGTATAAAAGGTGCCGATTTAGTGAAAACGGCAAAATTATATAGTCAAGCAAATGCCGCATTCCTTGCTTATGGAATGGGCATAACTCAATTTGTTGGCGGCACAAATAATGTGATAGCTGTATCAAACCTTGCGCTTGTTTGCGGACAAATTGGCCGCGAAGGAACAGGTATTAACCCATTACGTGGACAAAATAACGTGCAAGGTGCCTGCGATATGGGGTGTTTACCTAATGTTTATCCTGATTATCAAAGCGCCAATGACATACAGGTTACATCCAAGTTTAGTCATGCATGGCAAACAGAAGTAGCACGTTTGCCAGGTTTAACATCACTAGGAATGAGTCATCAAGCACGACATGGCAACTTTAGGGGATTACTTATATTTGGGGAGGATCCAGTGGTGACCGACCCTGATCGTAACAAAGTTGCCCAGAGCATGCGGGCAATGGACTTGTTGGTGGTGATTGAACTATCGATGACAGAAACCGCTAAAATGGCAGATATCGTATTGCCTGCTGCTAGTTTTGCTGAAAAACAAGGCACATTTACTAACTGCGAACGCAGAGTTCAATTGATCCACAAGGCCGTTACACCTCCTGGTGATGCGAAGATTGATTGGCAGATATTGAGCGAACTAGCAAACAAAATGGGGGTGCCTGAATTAATGAATTGGCAAACAAGTGAGCAAGTATTTGATGAAATGTGTCAATTAACCGACTCTTTTAGCGGCATGTCATATCCGCGTTTAAAACAAAATAATGGCCTGCAATGGCCGTGTAACCGGGAGTTTCCAGATGGCAGTCGCTGTTTACATTCAACAACTTTCCCTATAGGTAGAGGTAAACTTATTCCTGTGGATTATGTGTTGACCGATGAAATACCTAACGCCAATTATCCGTATTGGTTTACTACCATGCGCTTACACTTTCATTATGGTTGCGGCTCTATGACCAGAAAGTCACCTTTGCTAGAGCGCGAGACTCCAATTGGACTATTGTTTATACATCCACAGGATGCATTGGATCTAGGATTGAAAAATCATCAAGGGGTGTCCGTTTCTTCAAGACGAGGTTGTGTCGAAACAAGGATTGAGATCAGTAATCAAGTGAGCCCAGGATTGTTGAGTATGCCTTATCATTTTAAAGAGGCTCCTTCCAATTTTTTAACTAATGATGCAATGGATCCGATAACAGAAATGCCAGAACTTAAAGTCTGTGCTGTCAATATCATTGCTTTACCTGAAAACCAACCGCCGCGTTCGTCTGTATTAAATGATGTGGGGAGTTGTAATGATTGAAGTAAATAATATGCTCAATAATAAGTTTTTAATCAATGACTTAGATGTTTTGAAATATCATCTTACTAAGTGTTATTCCGTAGTGCAGATACAAAAAGATGTTAATGGTCAGGAACTGTGGACAGAACAACTTGGCGATAAACGTCCCCCTTTATTTGGTCATGATCATTTACCTTTAACTTCTCCAAAAGGTTTTTTGTTTGCCGAAAAAGAAGTGCTTTATAAATTTGATGGCGAAACCTTCGAGACCATTCTGCCGCAAGTTCAGCCAAAGGTTCTGTTCGGTGTTCAGGCCTGTGATTTAAGCGCTATTGCCTACCAAGATAAGTTTTTTGAGCACGACCCCTATTATCAGAAAAGACGTGAGCATATTCTTCTTGTTGGAATTGATTGTGAGTCACCGTGCGCCAGCGGGTTTTGTGTTGAAGTTGATGCTGGGCCACATGTTAAAGATAATACAGCCGATTTGGTGTTAAGCCGTTTAAGTGTCGATGATACTAATGACTCCTCTAACTGGCTAATGATTGCCCAGACTGAAAAAGGTGTTAATAGCATTAAAGATATGATGTTAGATAAGGCCGATAATATGCATCTGAAAGAACGCAGGAAAATGTTAGAAAAAGTACGTTCTGAATTTGTTGATTATAGCTATATCAGGAATGCTATTGAGTATCTAAACAGCAACTCTGTTCCAGCACAGCTTTGGGAAGAATTAAGTGTGCGGTGTTTGGGATGTTCTGGGTGTACCAATCTTTGTCCTACATGCTCTTGTTACAGTACATATGAAGTTGTTGATAAAAAGACAGTGACGCCTTCATCAATATCCAATGAAGTAAAACTTGAGGTTACCCAGTCTGAGACAATAAGATGCTGGGATTCCTGTCTATTTGAAGGATTTCAAAAGGAAGCCAGTGGTCATAACCCTAGTCAAAAGGCTGGCCAAAGAGTTGAAAGATTTTGGTTTCATAAGTTTTCGGATGAATACCTACCTGAGTTCCATCGTTACGGCTGTGTAGGTTGTGGACGATGCGAACAAACCTGCCCAGGCAGCATTGGTGTGCATTCGGTTATGAAAAGGATTGATCAACAATGTTGCAGTTAACACCTCAAACAATCCGCATTATTGATGTGTACGATGACGGCACTCATGCAAGGCACTTTACCTTTGAACCAAAGAGTTTTGTGCATGATGAAGCGATTAGTATTGGCCAATTCTTTATGTTGACATTACCTGGTGCTGGTCTTGCCCCTTTTACTTACACATCTATTCCTGACAAAGCAGGTCGCTTTAATGCTCTCATTAGAAATGTTGGACACTTAACCAAACAGTTATTTTCCCTAGGAAAAGGGGATATACTTGGGTATAACGGTCCATTTGGTAGGGGTTGGCCAGTAGAACTTGTTAATCATAAAGAAGTATTGATTGTTGCAGGTGGTTGCGGGTTAGCCCCCGTAGCTTCCGCCATTGACTATCTGATTAATAACGGTTCTTCAAACTCAGTTACATTGTTATATGCTTCTTTCGACATCCCGTCGCAGGTACTCAAAAAAGAAAGAGTTCGCTGGTCTAGCAGTATCAATCTGTTTGAAACGCTTGAGGTTGGTGGGGAGAGCGACCATTGTGGTTTGCCAACTCAATACTTGTCCCAACTATGTAACGAAGATGATGGATATCCGGACATTGTGCTAACCTGTGGTCCGGAACCGATGATGATGGCGGTTGCTAAATCCTGTGTAGGCTTGGGCTTAAAAACGTCAGATATTTGGATGTCAATTGAACGGCGAATGCGCTGTGGGGTAGGTCTATGTGGTCATTGCTATGTGGCCAATAGTTACGCGTGTAAACAGGGGCCTACTTATCGTTATGATGAGTTTATGGCACTTGAAAACAAAACTGTGGCCTTTGAAAAGTATCAAGGTTTATATCAGTATTGCTAAGTTCAATGCTGTTTAGATGCGGTTCAACGTTTTTAACACTTTGGCGACTACACTATTACTACTGACTATTATTAATAGTAGTAGTATTTTTAATGGTAAATCGTTCAAGATATTTAAATTTCCTTTTACTCGCTTTTAGTCACATATCATTGCTCTCTTCCTGTGGCTATTCAGACACCAAAAGATCCCAGTGATATAATTATCGTATGAATTATCGGTCACTACATAGCCCGAGGTAACGTTAGAATAAGGCCCCCGTCGTTAGTTCTGTGTTCAGTACTTCAATTGAAAGCATTATTGGACCAATTATGGGTGTCAATGACATAAAGTCGCTAAATTGTTTGATATTTTGAATGCCGAGGTTTCAAATAGCGAGAAAAATTCTGATAACGTTGAACCAGAACCTAACAGTTCGGTGAAAACCTCGTGCAAAGTATAAATTAGACGCAACTCTTAGTAATAAACTTTAGTAATTTTTGGTGATTCCTGTCGATAAGCTTTGGGTATTAGTAATGTTAAATATCAAGACGTTTAATTTAATCATTACAAAGGTAAGCTTTCTCTAAGATTACCAATTGACATATAGACTTGTTCAGATTGTGCGTAATTCTAAATTATCCCTGACAGCAAAAACTGTGTTGTGAATTTGGGTTATGTAATCAACATTTCATTTTAAAAACTCACTACTCAAAACTCAAAACTCACTATTCAATATTCAATATTCAATATTCAATACCTTTACCACCTAAAATGCACGTTGCCTTTGTACGTTTTTTAAAGCAATTTATGTCGGGCGCCGTGCGTCGTGCGCTGCGTTGGCAGTTTTTGACTTGGATTACTAAGCTTGCAAATAGCCGACTTGCCGAAACCGCTTTCAACTCCTGCTGGGTCAGTCACTTTGAGGTGGTATGGATATATATATCCTCATCAGGTATCGATCAAAAACATCTGAACATAAAGCCACCAGATATTGATATGCATCAATACATCGCTAATAACTCACGTTAGTATTTTGTATACAGTTGCGGCTAATAATTAGCGCTCTGAAGACTTTAAAGTCTAAAGTTTGTAAAGGACTCAGTAAGGAAATACTGAAAGACGGTGTCCAACATCGTCATATCAAAAAAATTTGATTTATAAGGAATATAAAACTGTGAAAACTAATAATAACCCTAATGGACTTAACAAAATAAATACCTATTCCTCATCCAATAAAGAAGTTAATCCTTATTGGCCAAAAGCTTTGGTCATACCATCATCAATCAACAGAAGGCCTGAACAGAAGAAACCCAAAACCTCCATTTTGTTTGAATTAAGTCAGGCCTTTAAAAATAAATTTATTTCTAATGACTCCCAGGCAAAATAAATGACTTGTATCTTATCAGTCGTTCCACAGTACCTATGTTGACTCACGTTCTCTGTTAAAATTTGGCTGCCAGCTATATAATTAGTCGGTCACCATTTGATGTAATTATTTATAACGTGAGTGCTGATATTTATGATACCAATCGACTTAAAATACTAATAATTAATTAGATAGAAATTATCTAGGAATTAATACTAGATATATTGTGACATCTATACTTTCAGTTTACCCAAAAGCACAATATTGGTGTTGTACCAGAACTATTCTGCTGAGCAGGCTAAGGGGTTTTGTATGGGAACTTTGGATATAACTAAGATCAATCAAAAGGCTATTGACAAACCAGTGATACATTTTGTGCAAGGTCATTTCCTTACAATACATGAAGTGCTGAGTCTCGACAAACCAGAGTTAGAGAATAAAAAAAGCGCACCATAACATCTATTACCTTTTGCCCAACTTTGTTAATTAGGGATTCAAAAAATAGATATAGAGCCAATACAAAGCACCAACTCCGATCTGCCATATTGTAATTGGTTGGGTTAAATTCAATTAAAAATCGACTTTGTAAAGGTAATGGATTTTTATGTCAAAAACACTTTCACTATTATTACAGCAAGCGACACAAAACGTGCAACTTATTACCGCCAAAAAAGCAGCTCTAGACCGCCTTAAAAACAAAGGATTACTAATAGATGTGAGGGAATCAGCTGAACATTTTGCATCACCGGCTGTTGGCGCCATTAATATCCCTCGTGGTGTACTAGAAATAAAAATGCTGGAAATAGAAAAAGATCCAACACGACCTATTTACCTTCATTGTGAATCTTCACTGCGCGCTACTTTAGCGGCTGAACAATTAGCCAGAGTTGGCTATACAAATGTCAGCGTAATTAGTTGTAAAATGGATGAAGTATATAAGATGTACCAATACTCAGAAGTACCAAATTAGAGTAGTGAATATTTCACCCTATTTCTGTATGACATATATTTATACTGAGTAAAATTTCTGCTGCTGTTTTGGTTTTCCAAAAAAATTCTATTTTTAGTATCAATCTCACCTTTACTAACAAAACTAAAATTAACAACTTTTGAAAATATTTGACTAGCAAAAACAACTTGTCTGGAAGTGATTTCACGTGTTTGAGCTAAGGTGAATATCTCTAATATTTCTAGTTTGAGCATTACACTCGAACATAATTGAGAGTCGTTTTTTAAACACAAACCCAGAGCCACATACTGATTTTAGAATGTCATTTATCCACTTGGGTTGTGGTTTTTTAAGTTTGAATTTTGATATAGATCAAATTTCCTGAGGCATGTTTGGATAGGCTTACTAGAGCTTTTTGTGAAACTGGAACCAGTATGGATTATGTCACGATTGAGAAAGGGGAAAATACACAAGACAAGCCACCCAATATGCAGAGTTATCAGGAAAGTTACATTGATTTTAATTGGCAACAAGCCAATGCGTTAATTAAGGGTTACAAAAACGGTATTAATATTGGATACGAAGCTGTCGACCGCCATGTTGATGAAGGTTACGGTGATCAAACTGCGCTGATTTTTTTAAATAAAAAAGGCCAAAGACAAATTCTATCCTATCGCCAGCTGCAACAATGCAGCAACCGATTTGCTAATCTACTGAATAGCCTACAGATTGAAAAGGGGCACTTACTTTGTAGTTTGACCGATCGAAGCTCAATAATGTATACGGCTATAATGGGTTGTTTAAAATCCGGCGTGGTGTTCAGTCCATTGTTTGCTGCATTTGGGCCAGAGCCAATAAAATCTCGTTTGAAAATTGGCGGCGCCAGGGTATTACTTACAAGTGCCCGACTTTATCGTAAAAAAATAGCATCTTGGCGCGATGAATTTAAGTCTTTAAAACAGGTGTTACTTTATGACTGTAGAGGCCAATGTCCTGAGAGTTGTGTTGACTTAGACCTAGTATTAAGCCGATACAGTGATGAATACCAAATATGTGAAACAAGCGCACAAGATACTGCTCTTTTGCACTTTACAAGTGGCACAACCGGTAAACCCAAGGGCGTGGTTCATGTGCATGAAGCTGTTATTTATCATAAATATTCAGGCTACTGTGCGCTGGATATTCATCCTCGCGATATTTACTGGTGCACCGCTGACCCAGGTTGGGTAACGGGTATCACTTATGGTGTCATTTCGCCATTATGTAACCGAGCCACACTTATAGTTGACAATGCTGAATTTGACCCAGTTCGATGGTTTAGCATTTTGCAAACAGAAAAAGTCAATATTTGGTATACCGCACCTACCGCTATTCGGATGTTAATGAAGTCAGGTAACGAATTATGCCAACAGTATGATTTATCTGCACTGCGTTTTTTGGCTAGTGTAGGAGAACCCCTTAACCCAGAAGCAGTAGTGTGGAGTCAAGAGTTCCTAGGCAAACCTTTTCATGATAATTGGTGGCAAACTGAAACTGGTGGGATCATGTTGGCCAACTATATTGGTGAAAATGTTAAGCCTGGTTCAATGGGTAGGCCATTACCAGGCATTGAAGCCGCGATTATTAAGAAAGATCACCAAGGAAATATCATCAAAGTTACCACACCTGGTGAATCGGGGGAGCTAGCATTTAAGCAAGGTTGGCCATCCATGTTCCGTAATTATCTTCACGAAACCGAACGATACCAAAGCTGCTTTAAAGATGATTGGTACCTCAGTGGTGATTTAGCCTATCAGGATGAAGATAGGTATTTTTGGTTTGTGGGTCGTAGTTCAGACTTAATTAAATCTGCCGGTCATTTGATTGGTCCCTTTGAAGTCGAGAGTGCATTAATAGAACATCCTGCCGTTGTTGAAGCTGGGGTTATTGGCATACCTGACCCAGTTGCGGGAGAAATAGTTAAAGCTTTTGTGTCACTCAAATTTGGTTGCGTACCTGACTACGATTTAGTTAAGAGCATCATGGCTCATGCACGTAAAAAATTGGGTTCGGCATTAGCGCCAAGAGAAATTGTCGTTAAACAAAATATACCTAAAACCCGTAGTGGAAAAATCATGCGCAGATTGTTAAAAGCGCGGGAACTTGGATTGCCTGAAGGTGACATTTCCACTTTAGAAAGTGACGAAGGCGACAGCATAAAAATAAGCAATCAAGACTAGCTAAATGAAGAAAAAATAATATGAATATTGAAAACAGTAAAGTCCATATGGACATCGCACACTTGCAATTTTTGTTCAAACAAATGTTACGCATCAGGCGTTTTGAAGAGAAGTGTGCCGAACTCTATACTCAAGAAAAAATCCGCGGTTTTTTGCACCTTTACATTGGTGAAGAGGCAGTTGCAGTAGGTGTGATGCAAGCATTAAAAAATGAGGATGCCGTGTTTGCCACTTACCGAGAGCATGGACATGCCTTAGCACGTGGTTTAAGTATGGATAAAGTTATGGCTGAAATGTTTGGTAAAGTAACTGGTAGCAGCAGAGGCAGGGGTGGCTCGATGCATATTTTTGATGTTGAAAGGCGATTTTATGGAGGCAATGCCATTGTTGCCGGAGCTTTGCCTTTAGCGGTTGGTTTAGCTTTATCCAATAAGATGCATAAAAAAAAGGATGTTGTGGTATGTTTTTTTGGTGAAGGTGCGGTAGCAGAAGGGGAATTTCATGAGAGCCTTAATTTAGCTCAGCTGTGGCAACTACCCATCTTATTTGTGTGTGAAAATAACGGCTATGCCATGGGCACTGCTCTGGCAATTTCAGAGTCGGAGCAACACGTATTCCGTAAAGCACAAAGTTACGGTTTAATGTCACATGCTGTTGATGGAATGAATGTGGTCGAGGTCGAATCAGCTGCGACTCAATATTGTCAAAGAATTCGAAATGGTGATGGCCCCTGTTTATTGGAGTGTAATACCTATCGTTTTCGTGGTCATTCGATGTTTGATACTCAGCTTTATCGTGAGTCTGATGAAGTAGAAGCATGGAAAAGCAAAGGGCCGATCATGAAGCTACAGCGCTGGCTTGAGACTAATGGAAAGCTAAGTAACGCTGAATTAAAAAAGATTGAGGATGAAGTAGCAGAAGAAATAAACCTGTCCGTAACTTTTGCCGAGCGTAGTGAGATAGAAGATATTTCTGACTTATATCTTGGTGTTTATGCGGAGTCAGGATCTTGAAAAATCAAACTATAACGTATCGAGAGGCCCTAAAAATCGCCATTGGTGAAGCTATGCGTAACGATGAACGTGTTTTTCTGATGGGCGAAGATGTGGGAAATTACGGTGGTTGTTATGCGGTATCGAAGGGGCTGTCAGAGGAATTTGGAACTGACAGAGTCATTGATACACCCTTATCTGAATCAGGCTTTGTTGGCGCCGGCATAGGGGCGGCTATAGGTGGAATGCGTCCGATAGTCGAAGTAATGACCGTTAATTTTAGCTTGTTGGCACTCGACCAAGTTGTTAACAATGCTGCCACATTGCGGCATATGTCTGGAAATCAAATTGGTGTGCCTTTAGTTATCCGTATGGCCACTGGGGCTGGCAAACAATTAGCAGCACAGCATTCCCATAGTTTGGAAAATTGGTATGCACATGTTCCAGGCATAAAAGTACTCGCACCTGCTACAGTGGCTGATGCTCGCTATATGCTGTGTATGGCTTTGAAGGACCCAGACCCTGTCATTCTCTTTGAACATGTTATGTTGTATAACGCTTCTGATGAAATTCCAATGCCTGAAGATTGCCCCGACATGCATCAAGCGTGTGTCAGAAAAAGCGGTATTGATATTAGCTTAATTACTTATGGTGGTTCGCTTTCAAAAACATTGCAGGCTGCCAGTGAATTAGAGAAGCAGGGGGTAAGTGCTGAGGTAGTTGATTTAAGGTGTTTACGCCCACTTGATACTCAAACCTTGTTTAAATCGGTAAATAAAACTCATCGCGTTTTAGTGGTTGACGAGGGGTGGCGCACTGGAAGTTTAGCAAGTGAAGTATGTGCATTAGTAGCAGAGCACTGTTTTTGGTCACTGGATGCCCCACCAAACCGGATATGCAGTAAAGAAGTGCCTATTCCTTATCCACAACACTTAGAGCGCGCTGCTACACCGCAAGTTGCACAAGTAATCGAGGCCGCTTTGATAATGCTAAACCGAGATGTCACTTAATGAAAACACTCACTATGCCATCTTTTGGGGCTGATATGGCTGTGGGCACTATTGTTAAATGGAACGTGAAACCTGGCGACTCAGTATCTAAAGGCGATATTATTGCCAGCATTGAAACCATGAAAGGTCTTATTGATATGGAGGTGTTTGACGACGGTATCATGGTCAGATTACTGGCGGGTGAGGGGGATGAATTAGAAATTGGGTGTCCTATTGCAGAGCTTCAGTTAAAAAATGAAGAAGATTCAAACAATAACCCTGAACAAATAATTAAAAGTGTTGAGCCACATAACCTTGAAGTTGGTTCCAATAGAGCTGTTAGTCAAGATGTTGCTCTCCACTCATCAGATAGTCAACATGTTGAAGGTAAAGTGAGAAGGGTGCCCACTGACGTAGAAGAAAAAAGCCGTTATAGCCTAAATACTAGACAGCCGAAAATATCCCCCGCAGCGCGCAGCAAAGCAGAACACTTAGGCATTGATTGGCGACAACTTCCTCAAGGAAAAGGGCCAGATGGCGCTTTATTGTCAGATGATATTAATATTGTAAATAAACGACCAACAGAACCGGCATCAGACAGCGATAAAGACTCTAGCGATATGATGCGAGAAGCCATTGCTTTGACTGTCAGTCGTTCAAAGCGAGATATTCCTCATTATTACCTGCAATTAGATATGGTGTTAGACAACACATTAACTTGGATGAACCATTACAATGCAGACCTACCTCCCAGCAAACGTATATTGAGCAACGCTGTTATCTATTCAGCTATTGCTCGTGCATTAATATCGTTTCCAATGTTTAATGGTTTTTATCAAGACGGTCATTATCAGTCATCAGACACTGTACATTTGGGTAATACGATTAGTTTGCGACAAGGGGGGGTAATGGTTGTAGCGATCCACAATGCGCAACGTCTAGGGTTGGCCGAGTTAATGGAAAAAATAAAAGACCAAGTAAATAGAGCCAGAAATGGAGGATTACGCATGTCTGAAATGCAAGATGCGACAGTTACCGTATCTAATCTTGGAGATAGAGGCTGCGACACAATTCAAAGCATTATTTTTCCGCCTCAGGTGGCTATCATTGGTATAGGTAGGCAGCGCACTGTGCCCTGGGTTATCGATAATATGGTGACCAGCGCAACCATTATCAGCATAAGTCTTGCTGCAGATCATCGAGTAAGTGATGGTCATTCTGGGGCCCTTTTACTCAACAAAATTAACAAACTGTTACAAACACCTGAGAGACTAGTATGAATAACCACTCATCACTGAAAGACTACAAATCATTGAAAGACCTCGTTTGTAAACTGATATTAGATATTGCTCCTGAGGCAGATGTGCAGCATCTCGATCCTAATGAGGAATTTAGAGAAGAGCTTGATTTGGACTCAATGGATTTTATGAATTTGTTGGATTTAATCTTAAAAGAAACAGGTGTGAATGTGCCTGAGAGGGATTATGTGAAAGTGAATTCGTTACAATCTTTGACTGAATATATTGCCACCCGGAAATAGCTTTTAAAGTGACAGGGTGAGCCTTTAACACAATGAAAGTTTATTGACTCAGGCTCCAGGGTTTTAACTATTTCAGCATGCTGGCCAATTTTATTCAGGCCGTTGAGATTTTTTCATTTTTTATAGCTCAAACTCATTATGAGCCGGTCTTGGTAGCTCCTCAAAACCTTCTGCTCGGTCATAACTCTTGTTATTAATCCTTCCAAAATTAGTCCTTAGACGTTCTTTTAAAGATGCGAGTACTTAATGAAAACTCGTCACAATAGTCGTTGGTATTGGCTGTAATTCTGAAAACAGTGTAACGCCATAAAATGCAAGACTCATATCACAATTAACTAAGTGTAAGCTCCTTTTATTCTCGACTCTCCAAGGTGTTCATCACATTTCTGGGTGAGTGATAACCATAGAATGAGGCTCTGATTTTTTAAATTTAGATTTGTTTTTAGACAATAGACACAGTCATAACTATAAAACGCTGCATGGATATATTAAGCCTTCATCTAACTACTTTTTGATCTCTGTCAATTTTTATAGGGACGTCCGGTATACGCTAAAAAAAGTTAACTTTAATACTAGAAAATCAGGGAGAGTAAGCATGAACTGTGAGTTCGCACTATTCAAAAAAACCTCTATTGCTCTGGGAATAGTTACTTTAGTGAGTGCGGGATTTGCTTCTGCAGCTAGCTGGAATAGTGGAGATTGGTCCGTTAGTTTTGATTCCAACTTTTCACTTGGTACCAGTATCAGAACCGAAGCACGTGACGCATCACTAGTGGGAAACAGTAACCAATTGCCATTTAATTGGACAGGCTATAATCCAGCTACAATTAATCCTTTGTACACTTCAGCACAAGTGTGGGCACAATCAGATGGGGCCTATTCTACCAATGGTGATTTGGGTAATCTTAACTTCGACAAAAATAAAACCATTTCTACTTTGTTTAAAGGGGTACATGAATTAGATCTAAAGTATCAAGATATGGGGCTATTTCTGCGGGGGATGTATTTTTATGATATGGAGTTGAAAGACAAAACACGTGATTGGCAAAACCCTATCACTGGACAATCACAAGACCCTTGTGAGTCGCCAACGGCCAGTGATGAGTTATGTTCAGATGTACGTTTGTTAGATGCATTCTTTTATTCTGATTTTTACCTAGGAAATGTACCCGTGAGCCTGCGAATTGGTCAGCAGGTTATCAGTTGGGGAGAAAGTACCTTTATTCAGCACGGTATTAATACTATCAATCCAGTCGATGTTTCTAGGGCACTGGCACCAGGTGCTGAATTAAAAGAGGTGTTTATTCCAATCGGAACTGTCTTTGCTTCCTTTGGATTAACAGATGAATTAAGTGTTTCTGTTTATTATCAATACGAGTGGCAGCGCAGCCGTTTACCCCAAGCGGGGAGTTACTTTGCAACAAATGATTTTGCAGGGGAAGGCGGGCAAAGTAGCAACGTTCAACTTGGTTTTAGTGGCAACCCAGATATAAATTTAGATTTTGTATTAGCCAGCCTAAATGGCTTAGGTGATGCGCTTCGCCTAGGTGCAGATCCATCAATAATTGGTCAGGCTTATTTGGCTTATCCAACTAAAGTTGCATTAAGAGGTTATAGCGACACTGCCCATGATGATGCAGATGATGATGGGCAATATGGTATCAAACTGTCATATTTCGCGGAACATATAAACGAAACTGAGTTTGGTTTATATCTGATTAATTACCATAGTCAACGGCCCTTAATATCTGGTGTGACCTCTAATTTTACAGCTGCTGTTCTTGGTGCTGATTTGGGATATATCGCAGGCCAAGAACTCACAAAGGACAATGTAACGGACCTTCAAGCCTTTACAAAAACACGTTTTGTCTACCCTGAAGATATTAAGTTATATGGATTTAGCTTTAATACCAATTTGGGGGATACCGCTTTAGCGGGAGAGATTGCATATCGTGTTGATGAACCCTTACAGATAGATGATGTGGAGTTGTTATATGCTGCCATGCCTCAGCAACTAACAATAGCAGGTATTCGCCCAGGATTGGATGGTATTTCTCAACTTGATAATTATCTCGGGTATGTGGTGGGACCCGGTGAGACGGCCCAGGGGTACTTAACCT
>Ga0209712_10001304_pt1 | contig 21466 bp, 19 predicted proteins | sample ArcOceMetagenome_FD_187443 | JGI IMG/M metagenome (GOLD analysis project Ga0209712, IMG submission 187443) | Marine eukaryotic phytoplankton communities from Arctic Ocean - Arctic Ocean - Greenland ARC118M Metagenome (SPAdes) (version 2) | ecosystem: Environmental > Aquatic > Marine > Oceanic...
GCTTTGTACAACACTAACCCATAAGGTAATTGATTGGCTTGGATGTTCAAACCTTCCAAAGCTTTAACCGCTTCTTGCTGCATCGATCCTTCGATTTCGCGTCTCTCACGATTTAAGCTATCTAGCTGCACCGCTATTTGCCTTGCCCGAGCTGGGTCATCCGTTATCAAACATTCAATGCCCAACGACATATCATCCAACCGTCCCGCAGCATTTAACCTTGGCCCTACAACAAAACCTAAATCAGAAGCAACTAAGCGACTTCTATCTCTGCCCGCCACTTCAAGTATTGCCAGTATGCCAGGCCGACACTTATCACTACGAATACGCTGTAAACCTTGGTGTACCAATATTCTATTATTGTCATCGAGTGGCACAACGTCGGCCACTGTCCCAAGTGCCACCACATCTAATAAGTCCGCTAGATTTGGCACTGGCAACCTTTGTTGCTCAAGCCAACCATTGGATTTTAATTCTGCTCGCAGCGCCAGCATTAAATAAAATGCCACACCAACACCAGCCAAATTCTTAGACAAAAACCCACAACCTGGTTGGTTCGGATTCACTATTGCATCGGCTATGGGTAATGATTCAGCGGCTAAGTGATGGTCAGTAACGATGACGGTTATACCCAAATATTTGGCTTTTTCAACACCAGCAAAACAAGCAATGCCATTGTCGACTGTCATGATCACTTCTGCTTGTTGCTGAGCCGCCACTTCTACTATTTCTGGGCTTAGGCCGTAACCAAAATCGAATCTATTAGGCACTAAGTAATCGTGATTGGTCGAGCCCATCATATTTAAGGACATCATACTTAACGCAGTGCTTGTGGCTCCATCGGCATCAAAGTCACCCACAATTATGATTTTTTTGTTAGAGGCTATAGCCTGTGCTAACAAACTAACTGCCTTCTCAACACCTTGTAATTGATTGTAATGCAACAACGCTTTTGCACTACGATTTAGCTGCGCAGCATCTTCTACACCTCTATCGGCATATATTTGTTTTAGTCTTGGATGCAACGAATTAGGAAGGTGTTGGTTATTTTTTCGAGGTCTACGGCTGATGTGCACTTAAATATTTACCCATTGCAGATGTGAAAACAAAAAAGCCTGTATCCTAAGGATACAGGCTTGATAATGACGTAACATAAACGATTAAAGAAGTGCTTTCAGCGCTTGTTCAAGTTGCTCAGGCGGTTGATAACCAGGAATAACTGAACCATCGGGCATAATGATGTTAGGTGTACCGTTTACGCCAATTTTCTGACCAAAAGCGTATTGCTCGGCGACTTTCGTTTCACAGTTTTTAGTTGCCACGGTGCCGCCTGCTTTAGCATTATCCATAGCTACTTGTTTATCATCAGCGCACCAAACAGAAACCATATCAGTGTATGAGTTACTATTAATACCACCTCGAGGGAAAGCGAGATAACGGACTGTAATACCTAAGTCGTTATATTGTGTCATCTCACCATGTAGTTTCCGGCAATAACCGCAGGTGATATCAGTAAAGATATTAACTACATATTTTTCATTATTGGCTTTGTATTCAATAACAGCGTCTTTGAATTCTGTCAAACCGCCTAACCGAACACTTTCTAGCGCCTCTTCAGTTACATTGCGCATACCCTCTTCAACATCATAAATACGTGCTTGAAGCAAATATTTGCCATTTTGGCTAGTGTAAAACAATCCTTTCTCTGTCATTATTTGCAAAAGCCCCGTAACCGGAGCGTCACCAATTGAGGTTATTTGCATTCCAAGACCTGCTTGAAGTTTGGCTTTTACATGCTCGAAATTTGATACTTTGTCTGCAGCAGACAGATTAAAACAAGGGGTTATCATTAATCCGCTAAAAACAGCGCCGATTTTTATCCACGTTTTCATAGGTTTTCCAAATAATTTCATTAGCAATATGACCCTAAATAAAGGAAATAATTTCAAATATATATCAGGTTAGTTTAGCTGAACCAAAGATGTAAACCAAGGCCATTTAAGTATCCACAATAATCATAAGATTTATTAATCTGATGTATGCTCATTATCCCCGAGGATGATGTTCGGCAACCAGCTTCTGTAATCGCTCAGTCGCTACATGAGTATAGATTTGCGTGGTCGATAAATCACTGTGCCCCAACAACATTTGTACAACTCGTAAGTCTGCACCATGGTTGAGTAAATGAGTAGCAAAGGCATGACGCAAGGTGTGGGGTGATAAGTCAGTTTGAATATTAGCAATCTTGCTGTACAACTTAATCCTATGCCAAAAAGTTTGACGGGTCATAGCCACACCACGTTTACTTGGGAAAATAATGTCACTTTCGGATTTAAGTAACATACCTCTTCCTTGCTTTAGAAAAGTAGATACCCACTCAAGCGCCTCCTCGCCTAATGGCACCAGTCTATCTTTATTGCCTTTACCTGTGACTCTTATCACACCTTGTTGAATACTCAATTGATCTAATCTTAAACTCACCAACTCTGTCACCCTGAGCCCTGTGGCATATAATACCTCTAACATAGCTTTATCACGTAACTGAATGGGCTCGTCGGTTTTAGGCGCATTTAATAAATCGATGACTTGCGACTCGGTCAACGTTTTAGGAAGTGACTGGCGAAGTTTGGGGTTTTGTAGCAGGCTTACTGGATCATCATTGCGGATTTTTTGCCGCAGCATATATTGACATAAACTGCGTAAACTACTTAAAAAGCGTGAAGTGCTGCGCTCAGATAAACCACCGTCATAACGTGTGGCTAAATATTGATTCAATACATCCTGTTCAAAATTAATTAATTGCAATGGCCTAACATCCTCAAATTGTTGGGCAAGATAAAGTGCAAATTTGTTTAAATCAGACCGATAAGCACTGAGGGTGTTTTCACTCAATCCCTTTTCTAACCACATGGCTTCAACAAATTTTTCTATCTGAATAGAGTCGGAATTATTTAGCGACATAAACGTTTAGGTTACTCATGAGTAAAAGGTTTGTTTTTATACAATTCTATCTTCGCCACATTGCCAGCACAGCTCAAAACTAGCACCATTTTTTTCATCGCACTGACTGCATATCCATGGAGATGAGTCTAGTGGTTGATATTCAAAGTCTGCTATAAACTGCTGTGCTTTTAGCAACCATCGAGGATCGCTTATCCAGATTTCTGGCAACGCGTCCATAGGCGATAATTCGCCCATTGCACCTATAGCAAATTCATTTTTCACAGAGCAGGGAATACCTTGTTCACCAAGCAATTGTTTGATTTGAAAGACCATAAAGCGGTCATAATGACTGTAAACTTTATTCAAAAATGTCCTTAATTCATATCAATAGAAACATTAGACAGCGAACCAAGTTGATTGCCCTCATCCGAATCTAGCTTGATCATAAGACGTAAATCGTTTGGTGAGTCAGCATGATGTATAGCATGGTCTAAGGAAATTTTGCCAACTTTATACAAGTCATACAAAGCCATATCGAAACTCTGCATGCCTATTTCCTTGCCTTTTTTCATCGCTTCTTTTAAACCACCAATTTCGTTACGCTGAATGAGGTCTGTGACTAAAGGTGAATTGAGTAATATTTCAATAGCTGCCACTCGGCCTATACCATCAGACGTGGGCACTAATTGCTGAGCAATAATAGCACGCATATTTAAACTTAAATCAAAGCGTAACTTTTCATGTTGATCTGATGGCGCCAAATGCATAATTCTTTCAATCGCTTGATTGGCATTATTGGCGTGCAATGTAGCCACACATAGATGCCCAGTGTCCGCAAAAGACATGGCGTATTCCATGGTTTCCATCGAACGAATTTCACCAATCATAATGACATCAGGCGCTTGGCGTAATGAACTTTTTAATGCATCGTCAAAAGACTTAGTATCTATACCTACTTCTCGCTGGGTGACCACACAATTGGCATGTTCATGCACAAATTCTATCGGGTCTTCAATGGTCAGAATATGACCTCTGGAATGTTGATTTCTATGACCTATCAATGCGGCTAAAGAGGTAGATTTACCCGTACCGGTAGCACCCACAAATAACAACAATCCTCGCTTTGACATAATGACGTCTTTTAAAACTTCAGGTAAACCTAGGTCTGAAACTTGAGGAATTTGTGTGACAATACGCCTCACTACCATACCAGCCATATCTCTTTGCCAAAAAGCACTGCAACGAAAACGACCGATTTCATCGCGAGCGATAGCAAAATTACATTCTTTAGTTTCTTCAAACTCAATTTTTTGTTTGTCACTCATAGCATCATGCACTAAAGCTAGAGCGTCTTCTTCACTTAAATTACTGCCGCCTAGAGGAGTCATTTGACCGTTTACTTTTGCACTCACTGGAAAGCCAACAGTGACAAATAAATCTGATGCACCTAAACCTTGCATATCTTCCAAATAATTTGTGAGTTCCATAATTAATTCCCAAAACTAGAAGTCGGCTTTTTATCGGTAGACTTTGCGGCAGCATCTTGAGCGGTAATGAGGCCTTGTGCTACTAACCTTTGTAAACACTGATCCATAGTTTGCATCCCATGTGATTGACCTGTTTGGATCACCGAATACATTTGTGGCACTTTATCTTCACGAATGAGGTTTCTAATTGCCGGAATGCCAAGCATAATCTCATGGGCTGCCACTCTTCCTCCCCCCACTTTTTTCAATAATGTTTGCGAAATAACCGCACGAAGCGATTCAGACAACATAGAACGTATCATCGATTTTTCCGCAGCAGGGAACACGTCAATTAATCTATCAATCGTTTTAGGTGCCGAATTGGTGTGTAATGTGCCAAACACTAAATGCCCTGTTTCGGCAGCTGAAATCGCTAAACGAATAGTTTCTAAATCTCGTAACTCACCTACCAAAATAATATCAGGGTCTTCACGTAACGCAGAACGCAGCGCATTGTTAAAGCTGTGTGTGTCTCTATGCACTTCGCGTTGATTAAGCACACAAAGTTTGTTTTCATGGACAAATTCAATGGGATCTTCAATCGTTAAAATATGCTCTCGTTTAGTCGAGTTAATATGATCAACCATGGCTGCTAAAGTGGTGCTTTTACCCGAACCTGTCGCACCAGTCACAAGTATAATGCCCGTAGGCTGATTAATGATTTCTTTGAATATTTGTGGCGCACCTAGGTCATCTAGACTTAATATTTCACTCGGAATGGTTCTTAGTACCGCCGCCGCACCACGATTTTGCATGAAGGCATTCACCCTAAAGCGTGATAAATTTTTAACCTCAAAGGAAAAATCAGTTTCGAGGTTCTCTTCATATTCTTTACGCTGTTTATCGTTCATGATTTCAAAAATCAAAGCATGCACTTCTTTATGTTCGAGTGCAGGTATATTTAGTTTTCGCATTTCACCGTCAACACGTATGATTGGCGGCAATCCGGCAGAAAGGTGTAAATCAGAAGCTTTATTTTTAACACTAAAGGCTAAAAGTTCGGTAATATCCAAGCAATATTCTCCGTTTATCATGTTGCAATATGGAAACCATAGCAGAACGACTCAAAAGCATACAAATAACTATCGAGCAATCTACCTTAGATGCACATCGTCCATTAAATTCGGTGAAATTGCTAGCGGTGAGTAAAACCAAACCCGTATCTGATATCGTGCAAGCGTATAAAGCGGGACAACGTTTGTTTGGTGAAAACTACGGACAAGAAGGCGTAGAAAAGATACAAATGCTACAATCACTCGATGATATTGAATGGTATTTCATTGGGCCGTTGCAATCCAATAAGACCCGTCTGGTCGCCGAAAACTTTGATTGGGTGCAAGCAATCGACAGGCTGAAAATAGCTAAAAGGCTGAATGACCAAGTAATTCCCAACAAAAAATTAAACGTGTGTATTCAGGTGAATATTGATGACGATGAAAATAAAGCGGGTATAGACGTAAACGAACTACATGACTTTGCCAAAGCCATTAATGAGCTACCTAATCTAAGATTACGCGGGCTGATGACTATTCCCAAGGCCAATCAATCTCAAGCCCAACAAACAGCCAGTTTTGAACACATGGCAGCATTATTTAACAATCTGAAAAAACAATACTCATCAGTCGATACCTTATCTATGGGCATGTCAGGAGATATGCAAAATGCCATTGATAATGGTAGTACTATGGTCAGAATAGGTTCAGCCATTTTTGGCTTGCGTAATTAACAATAGGACAATCATGCAACATAGAAAAATAGCTTTTATTGGTGCAGGTAACATGACCAGAAGCATTATCAGCGGCTTAGTTAAAAACGCTTACCCGGCAGATTTGATAACGGCAAGTAATCCGTCGATGGAAAAGCTGACTGCTCTGCAGTCTGATTTTAAGATTAATATTACCCAGGAAAATAACGAGGCGCTAGATACAGCCGATGTCATTGTGCTTGCAGTAAAGCCCCAACTTATGGAGCAAGTATGTGGCGAACTCGCACTAAAACATAGCTTAAGTGACAAACTTTTTGTATCGATTGCAGCCGGTATCACGACCTCAAGGCTTCAGAACATGCTTGGCGGTTCGTTCCCTATTATTCGGACTATGCCAAATACGCCTAGCTCATTAGGCAAGGGCATGACTGGCCTATTTGCAAATGTCAACATTGATAAAATTGATAAACAATATGCCGCTGACTTAATGAGTCAAGTGGGTGAAATTGCTTGGGTTGAAAAAGAGTCGATGATAGACGGTGTGATTGCCGCAGCAGGTAGTAGCCCAGCGTACTTTTACTTATTTTTAGAGGCTATGCAGACAGAAGCAGAACGCCAGGGATTTGACCATGCTACCGCTCGGTTAATGGTTCAGCAGGCCATGTTAGGTGCAGCTGAAATGGTTTGTCACAATTCTCACCTTGAATTAAGCGAGTTGCGCACCCAAGTTACTTCTAAAGCTGGCACCACTGCAAAGGCTATAGAGTCGTTTCAACAACAAGGTTTAGAACAAGTAGTCTCCATCGCCATGCAGGCTGCTGTTAAACGCGCTGAAGAAATGGCGAAGCAATTTTAGATTGCTTTAATTAAAACAGCTTAGATAAATACCGAGGGAAATCCAGAATATGAGTTCAGTTCAGTTTTTAATAGATTTTGTTTTTAACATTTATTTAATGGTGGTGTTGCTGCGTCTATGGCTACAATTTGCCAGAGCAGATTTTTACAATCCATTTAGCCAATTTGTGGTCAAAGCCACTCAACCTATAGTGGCTCCAATGCGCAGAATATTGCCCTCGATTGGGCGTTTGGATACAGCGACCTTAGTACTCGCGCTCTTGGTTGCGGGATTAAAGATTGTCACCCTTAATGTAGTATTGGGGGGAACAGGTCTCAATATCCTGTCTGTAGTCATCCTATCATTTGTTATTGTCATTAAAGAAATACTCACATTGGTTATGTATGTGCTTATTCTACGCGCCATTATGAGCTGGGTAAGCCAAGGCAACAACCCAATGGAATTAGTATTAAGTCAACTCACTGAACCAATGCTGGCACCTATTCGTAAAAGAATGCCTGACATGGGTGGATTAGATTTATCCATGATGGTCGTGATCGTTCTGTTATTATTTATTCAAAAACTATTAGGTGATTTATTTGGAATTTTTTAATTTGAAGGCTGTTTACCCTTACTTCTTGAGTTTTTCATTCGCAGTAGTGCTGTTATTTTCTTCTCAAGCAAACGCAGAACAAAAACAAGTACTGGGCATCTGGGACGTGCACTATATAGCCTTAAACACTACTTTTTTATCGCCTGAGGTGGCTAAACAATACGCTATAGTTCGCAGTAAATTTAATGCGTTAATTAATATTTCAGTGCTAGACAGGAAAGACAAATCCGCGCAGTCGGTGGTTTTAACAGGTGAAGCTAAAAACTTAATTGGTGTGATTAAAAAGCTGACGTTTAAGCAGGTTAAAGAAGGCAAGGCAATCTATTATCTAGCGACACTGCCTTTTAGCGACCTAGAGCAGTACCGTATATCTATCAACATTAGCAATGGAGTTGAGCAAAAAACATTAAAGTTCCAACATAAATTCTATGCCAATTAATACGCTGTTCCTTTATGCAGTAAGATAGTAAATAAAAACTGCCACTGTATACTTTTTGGCTTATTACACTTGAATTACTTATAGATTAAAGTCAATCATATAGATTTTCTTAAGTGAATTCTTAATATGGCTATAAGTGACTTCCCTAGCAAACCCTCAAAGGGTGTCAGCAGCAGGCCAGCTCTGAAATCTATCAACTAAGCACTAGTTGGGGTGGCAGCCATAACCTAAGCATTTTTTTTTGCCAGCTATCTGCATATATGCTCGACATAAATAGTGATAGGTAACATTTAAAACCTATTATGAATCCATTAAAAATTAGTCATCTAAGCACTTAACGTGAGATTTATCACCAACTTCCAGCCGATCAATTTACTGAGTCGATGAAACTACATGTGGCCGGATGAGTGTTTATCACTCACTTTCACACAAACAGGTATCAAAATTTTTGCAAGGACTATTCATGACAGGATCAAAATCCATAAAAAGTGCAGTTTTTTATCGATTACTAAGATGTTGCTTCATATGAAGGCCATGTATTGTTGGTGGAAGACAACTACACTATCCAAATGCTATCAGGCTAAATGTTACAATTACTGGGATTAACATTTGATATAGCCGAAGATGGATAACAAGCTATCACCAAAACAATCAATTCCTCCCAATACGATCTAGTGCTTATGGATATACAAGTGCCAGTAATGAATGGCTTCGAGGCAATACATATTTTAAGGCAAAAGGGACAAAACACCCTTATCATTTTGGGCTGTCTGCCAATGCGATGGAGCAAGGTGTTAGCAAACTCATAGAAGCGTGGATAAATGACTACATATTCAAACCTTTCAAACAATAAACATTAGAAAATTTAGTGGCAAAATATCTCCCTAATAAAAATACTCTTAAAACACTTTCATTTTAGCTCAATGGAAATGACATCTATCCTATACTTTTCAAAAGCTTAATTAATATGACAGGCATAATGTCATATGACAATATAGACGACTGTCACATAACTGACGTCGTCAAACATTCACTCTGATGATTTACTGGCTGCTATTAACAAGCAGGATTAATCAACAAGCAGGATTAATCAGATGAATAACACTATAAGCAGCGCCCGAGCACTACTGGTAAACAATATGAGTAAAGTCACAATAAAAGATGGATTTTGGTTTTTCTTTGAAGATGATGGAATAGAAATTGCTGTCAATGCATCTGCATTCAGTGGTAAAGAAACCGTCTACGTGAACGATAATCCAGTATCTGAAAAACGCAGTTATGGTCTCCTAAGCCTCCACAACTTTCAATATAAAGGTAAATACTATCGGGTCAAGTGTGATGTCATCAACATGTGGTCTCAAAAAATAGAGTGTTCCTTATCTATTAATGGAAAGTTACAGTTTACAGAAACTAAGGCATACATTACTGGTGGAATTAGGGGGTTCCTTAAAGTATTGGGCTTTTGGATTGGTATAGGTGTGTCTGTTGGCTTTGCTGCTGGTTTTCTAGCCACCTACTTTTTCGGCTGAACGAGATAAAGCATTCATATGGAAATAGATAGTTCAACGATAAAAAACCTACGTACTCAGCGTAGTTGGACACAGCAACACTTAGCTGATGCTTGTGACATCAGTCTAAGAACTGTGCAGCGTATAGAAAAGATTGGTAACGCCTCAAACGAGAGTGTTATGAGTTTATGTGCAGTATTTGAAATCCCAAAAAAGATATCTGTGCTATACCAAAGGGATCAAGTATACAGTTGCAAAGCGCGAATTTTAACTAACATTACCTTATTATGTTTGGTGGGCTATCGATAGGCTTTCTATTGGGTGCTGCTATTATGTTTTATTGGATGAGTAGTTAACCTTTCCTAGGCTTCGGTTAAATAAAGCTGGTTTACTAAAGGTGAAGAGATATTCACACAATAGACTTTGATGACCACTTAATCAGTGTCACTCGCAACTCCAAATCAGACACTCAAGTTTTTGCTTATGCTCTTATTTGTTGTGAACACCAACGCCATGACAGTAGAAAAATAATGTGGCTACATCGTTTTATAGGAGAGTCAATATGTGCGAATACACGATATTGTGATGTTTTAACATTCATATAACACAATAGATATAATTCATGTCACTAGAATATTGGTGATACGTTTCAATCAATTGTATGCTCAATGATTATAATTCCATACACCTTTAGCTTGAGGCAATCATGCATCCTAACCTTAAACCTGCCAACCCTAACTTCTCTTCAGGTCCTTGTGCCAAACGTCCCGGTTACGATGTCAGCAAGCTCGATTTATCTGTATTAGGCCGTTCCCATCGAGCAACTGTCGGTAAACAAGCGCTAAAAAGAGCTTGTGTAGACACCGCTAAAATTTTGGGTTTACCTGAGGGTTACCGCGTTGCTGTTGTACCCGCTTCCGATACTGGCGCGATGGAAATGGCTATGTGGTCGATGTTGGGGGAGCGTCCTGTTGATGTATTATACTGGGAATCTTTTGGTCAAGGTTGGGCTACAGATATCACTAAACAGTTACAATTAGAGAATACCCGAGTTTTAAACGCGGACTATGGTCAGCTGCCTGATTTTGCAGAAGTTAACTGTAATCATGATGTCGTATTTACATGGAACGGAACTACCTCTGGCGCAAGAGTACCCAATGCAGACTGGATTGACTCAAACCGAAAAGGGCTAACCTTTTGTGACGCCACCTCAGCCGTGTTCGCACAAAAAATGGACTGGGAAAAACTCGATGTTATCACCTACAGCTGGCAAAAAGTGCTGGGCGGTGAAGGTGGTCATGGTATGTTAATTCTTAGCCCTCGCGCAGTCCAGCGCCTTGAAAGTTATACCCCCCCATGGCCATTACCAAAAATTTTTCGCATGACCAAGGGTGGGAAATTAATAGAAGGCTTATTTACTGGCGCAACGATTAATACGCCCTCCATGTTATGTGTTGTGGATTATCTAGACGCCTTAAGTTGGGTGGAGTCATTAGGTGGCGTAACTGCCACGATCGCTATTGCAGACCAAAATCTAGCCACAATAGCAGCGTTTGTAAAGCAACACGATTGGGTTGCTTTTCTCGCTCAAAACAGCAATATACGCTCAAATACCAGTGTCTGTTTAACCTTAGATTTAACTCCAAACCAAATCAAATCAGTTGTGAAATTGCTTGAGGAGCATCACGTCGCCTACGACATTGGAGCTTACCGAGATGCGCCAGCAGGTCTCAGGATTTGGTGTGGTGCCACCATCGAAAATAGCAACCTAACAGCTCTAATGCCATGGCTTGAATGGGCTTACCATAGCGTAAAAAAGCAAATTCTTTGAGCTACTGATCCTGCTTATTCACGCCAAAAAAGTTAAGGAATAACATGTACAGAATTAAAACCTTTAATCAAATTTCGGTCAAAGGGCTAGAACGTTTTAGCCGTGAAAATTACGAAGTAGGAGCAGATATTGGCCACCCAAATGCTGTGTTACTGCGTAGTCATAAATTGCATAATGAAATCCTTGCAGACTCAGTTCTGACTGTCGCAAGAGCTGGTGCAGGCGTAAACAATGTACCCGTTGAAGACTACAGCAAAAAAGGCATCGTGGTATTTAATACCCCCGGCGCTAACGCTAATGCGGTAAAAGAATTAGTACTAGCTGGACTACTTTTAGGCTCTAGGGGTATAAAATCAGGTATTGACCATGTCGCTACCTTACACGATATGCATGATGCAGGTGAGTTGCACAAAACCCTAGAGACACAAAAGAAAATGTTTGCAGGTAACGAACTCAAAGGTAAAACCTTAGGCATTATTGGCTTAGGGGCAATAGGCTCATTAGTTGCCGACATGGCACTGGCACTTGGAATGAATGTAGTAGGTTTTGACCCTGCGTTATCAATTGAAGCTGCTTGGCGTTTATCCAGCGACGTACAAAAAGCCGAAAATATGTATGCTCTGCTCGCCCGTTGTGATTATGTGAGTTTACATGTACCTGCTATCCAACCAACTCAGCATATGATCAATGAGGGTGCCCTCGCTCAAGCCAAACCAGGGATGCTGCTAGTTAACTTCGCACGTGAGTCTATTGTAGATCCACAAGCGATACTGCACGCACTCGACAGTGGCCAATTAAGGGGCTACGTGTGTGATTTCCCAGAGCCAGATTTTTATGGTCGAGACGATGTCATAGCCTTGCCACACATAGGCGCATCTACTGTAGAAGCTGAAGAAAACTGTGCGATTATGGCAGCGGATCAAATTATGGACTACCTGGAAAATGGAAATATCAAAAATTCAGTTAACTTCCCTCAAGTCAGCATGGCAAGATGTAATGGACAGCGCATTATTTTTGCCAATAAAAACGTCCCTAAAGTACTTGGTAGCGTGTTATCTGTGCTGGCCGATCACAACGTCAATGTGCTCGATATGATGAACAAAAGCCGTGGCGATTTGGCTTATAACATTCTCGATGTTGAGCAAATGGAAAATGGCAGTGTGATTGAAGCTATTCGTAATATTGAACATGTGACTACTGTCAGACTAATTGATTAAGCCAAGCCCCAATTAGAGAGAGTGAGTTCTAGGCAATGCAGGTTAGGCTTTGTGTAAATACGTATACCGTTAGATGCATAGGTGCGAAAGGCTGCGGCACACTGGTGTAGTTTATTTCTGGTAGCAACCTATGGTCTGTCACTCTGGCGCATAAAATAGCATACACCATTGATTTTATTTCGACCTATCAAAGCCCAATATATTAACCAGATACTTATGTTTATTATTACCCATGACATCAAATAATTAAGTGCATGCCAATGTGTGTCTAGGTAATTCATCTGCATAATTCCATCGAATGATGTTCTATCTAGATCGTAGGAAATCCTTATCCAGTCCGCCACAGATATTACGCAGCTCATAATCTATTAATTCTGCGGTCCGAGAGGTACCTGCAGTTTTTGCCATTTCTGCAATTAAAGTAATAATCAGCGCTTCTAGTGCATCACTGTTGTTAATCTTTTCCTCATTTGCAGCAGTTAAGGCAGCAGCCATATACTGTTTTGCAATACTATATTTACTCATACAGCTCTCCTTGGAGGAAATCATAAAAGACTGTATTAAATACAAAAAGGGCCAGGTTTCGCCAGCCCTTATTCAATATATACTCATTCAAAATGAGCTCTAGAACAGACTGTTTAGCCTTTATTACGCTCATATTCACGTACTTCATTGCGACCAACAACCATGTGATGAACTTCATCTGGGCCATCAGCAAAACGCAAGGTGCGTTGACCTGCATACATGGCAGAAAGCGGTGACCATTGTGAGATACCCGTGGCACCATGAAGTTGCATGGATTGATCTATAATTTCACACACTCGCTCTGGGATCATCGCTTTGATCATGTGTATCCAAATACGCGCTTCTTGGTTACCCAATACATCCATGGCTTTAGCTGCTTTTAGCACCATCATACGCATGGCTTCAATATCGATACGCATTTTCGAGATGACTTCAATATTCTTACCAAGCTGGTATAATTTTTTTCCAAAAGCTTCTCGAGAAGTTGAGCGCTCAAGTGCAAGCTGCAACGCTTTCTCAGCTTGGCCAATTGAACGCATACAATGGTGGATACGACCCGGCCCCAAACGTACTTGAGAAATCTCAAAACCACGGCCTTCGCCTAACAACATGTTGGTCTTAGGTACTCGCACGTTTTCAAGTTTAATGTGCATGTGACCGTGAGGTGCGTCGTCATGACCAAATACATGCATTGGACCGACGATGGTTACACCCGGTGCGTCTAAAGGCACTAGAATTTGCGATTGTTGTTTGTGTGTTGGAGCATCAGGACTACTTTTAACCATACAAATCATAATTTTACAGCGAGGATCGCCGGCACCAGAAATATAAAACTTTTCACCGTTGATGACCCAGTCATCTCCATCTTCAACAGCAGATGTTGATATGTTTTTTGCGTCAGAAGATGCAACGTTGGGTTCGGTCATTCCAAAGCAAGAGCGTATTTCACCTCTTAAAAGAGGCGCCAACCATTGTGCCTTTTGTTCGGGTGTACCCACTCGTTCGAGGACTTCCATGTTGCCTGTGTCAGGGGCAGAGCAGTTTAATGTTTCTGACGCTAAAGGTGCTTTACCAAGTTCAACGGCAATATATGCGTAATCCAGGTTAGATAAGCCTTCGCCTGTTTCAGCATCAGGCAAGAAAAAATTCCAAAGGCCTAGCTCTTTTGCTTTGTTTTTTGCACCTTCTAGCAATTCCATTTGACGTTCAGAATAGCTCCAACGATCAGCTAGTGTTTCACCAATTGAATAAAATTCATCTTGGATCGGGATAACATTCTCTTCAATGTGCTTCTTTACAGCAAGGTAAAGTGGACGCACAGCTTCAGACATACGTAAATCGTTTAAGTCTTCAGTCGACATATTTGTTTCCTTAAAATTTGGTGAAATCTGACGTGTTTAACTGACGCTCTGTACCACAAAGTGTGGAGCTTAGATTTCAAATAAATCAGTTAAAATATAATAGTTGAATGATACAGAAATGGCTATCACGATCGCTCCAAACAGCTGAAATTACTGATATTTTTAGAAAACACACTGTTTCACAAAATTTTTATAACAGTGATTTATAGTGATACATCACTGTTATTTTTAAAGATGTGCTTTTAGGGTGCTGTTACAGAATGACAACTCAACAAGTAGCAGTAACTTAGAGAAATTTAATAACCACTGATACCCTTTTTAAGCCCAGTTTTTTTTGTACATTAGGTACTTTAATGGAATGAATCGAGTTATCCCGTTATTTTTTGCTGCTGTGATAACTGAAAGCTAAAAATACAAACTGCTTTATCACATCACTTTAAAATGACTTATTACTATCAAAGATAACCCAGCGTTTTTTGTCGTAATTTAAATCTGAATACATCAATGCAAGCATTTCAATTAAAGTGGAGCCTAATAAAGATGTCTGGATAACATAACTATGCACGCCCCATTTTAAGTATTCTATGATCTTGCCAATTCCATCTGAGCTTATGGCAAGACAAAAAGTTTATTACCAAATAGTAATTAGGGCAGTCTGATTTGAGGCGGGTAATGATCAAATACTTAGTGTATCTCTGAGTTTTCGAGTTTCTTCAATCACACCGAGTTTAACTGTTTAACAATATTGTAGGCATAGATAGAGTGAAGCTTGTTAGCTGCCACCATACCACTTAAACCCAAAATGGATAACCCAGACAATACTGCCAACTTAGCCTGCTCAATGGGTGAGCCCATATGATAAAAGGCTGCATTTTTACGGGCATTAAGTTGAATTTTTCGAGTGCGAGGTAAGCGTATATTTTGGTAGGTTTGTAAAGCAGTTTGAGTATGACTGTCACTCGCTAAACAATGCGCTAAAACATAGCTGTCTTCAATCGACATAGCCGCACCTTGGGCTAAAAATGGCAACATAGGATGACAAGCATCGCCTAAAAGGGCAACGTTGTTATCTGTCCATTTGCTAAGAGGTGGCCTGTCAAACAAAGCCCAAAGAAAACAACACTCTGTAGCAGCTAATAATTCTGAAACTTCTGGATGCCAACCATTGAATGTCTCTCTAAGTTGGTTGATATCACCTGGTTCATTCCATGACTCTTTTTGCCAATCCCTGCGTTCTTGTACGGCTACAAAATTGATTAAATCGCCGCCACGCAGATAATAACTCACAAAATGCTTGCCCGGCCCTACCCATAGATTGGCATTAGCTTTAATTAATCCCTTGGGAAGTTTACTTGCTTCAACCACTCCTCTCCAGGCAACTTGTCCAGTAAACTCAGCTGATGTTTGACCTAACATACAAGCTTGAACTTTTGACTTTATGCCATCTGCACCTATTAACAAGTCTGCGTCTATGCTTTCGCCGTTTCCAAATTGGATGGAGAGGTTTCCAGAACTGTGCTGATAACTTTGAATAGCTTGACCTAAGTAAATACTTACACCCGCATTTTCGCAGGAAACATGAAGAATTTTAAGTAAATCAGCGCGATGAATATGCAGGTAATCCGCCCCATACTTTTTTGTGGCAGCATCGCCTAAAGGTACAGTGAAATAGGTGTTTCCTGTTTGATAATGACGCATCACCGCAGACTCTGGACTAAAAGCTTTGGCTTTAACTTGGTCGGCGATACCAAGGGCTAGTAGTACATGCATGGCGTTGGAGCTAAGTTGCAAACCTGCCCCAACTTCACCAAGTTCAGAGCGTTGTTCGTAAACAGCTACATCAAAACCACGCTTAGCCAACGCCAACGCTGCACACAACCCACCAATACCCGCACCTGCGACAACATATTTTTTGCTCAAAGCAACTATCCAGCAATTTAGACTCGTTTACGCCAGATAGTAATATGGTTGTTGGCAGTTTGGCTAGTGTGTTGATCTAATTCAAACTGACTAATCACTTGTGTTTCTTGTAGCAGCTCAAATTCTGTCGACATAATTTCAAACAAATGCGCTTCGCTGCTGAGGTTTTCACCATTTCGTTTAAAACCGCCTATCCAATGTGCCGTGTCGGTTATAGATACATCCCAAGAATAACTACTGCCCAATACCACCAATCCGCCGGCTTTTATCCGTTGGCTGAGTTGCTGTAATAATGTTTGTGGATGATAACTGAATTCAATAACACGATAACAAATTGCCAAGTCGTAATCGCTAAACTGTGGCTTTAGGTTAAGCCCATCGCCTTGAGCAAAGTGTAGGTTTTCTGGTGATTGCTCAAATCCAAAGCTATCAAGTGTTACCTCATGAAAATCGAAGATTTCGCCTTGAGTCGGCATGGCATATCTTAATTGTCCTTGCTCTTTTAAATCAAGACAATGCTGAATATGTCTTGCAGTAAAATCTATACCATCAACATGACCGGTAGTTTTGGCTAATTCAAAAGCCAAACGCCCAACACCACAACCCAAGTCGAGGACTTTACTATTCGACGTCAGGTAGGGTTGTACTAAGTTAAGGACCTGCTGCAAGTCATGGTCAGCTTGATGACTATTAACACCAAAATGATGGTGTAATAAACGTCCAATATCCGTTTGCATCTCACATTTTGTCACGGCTGTGATAGGCACTTTCGAATATTTGCTTGAAACGTAACGAAAGCCTGCATGTTGATGAAAATGGCGACGAAACGCGTAGCGAGAATCACGAGTGGCTTCGTTACCGGTGGACATCCAGCTGCCACCCTTAATAAGGTTGTGCTGACCATCAAAAGTAGGCGTTGAAAAATCATCGTATAACGGATGTACTTTAAAACCTTCGTAACCATCTATAGGGCTTTCAGTCCATTGCCATACATTGCCAATCACGTCATAAAATTCGGTTTGTTTGAATCTATCAACTGGACATGACGAAGCAAAATGTTCTAAATTAATATTACCAGGTGCCTTGACCCAATCGGCTAAATCTGTATCCAGTTGATCCCGCAGAACTTGCCATTCAGCTTCAGTAGGCAGGCGTACAAAATCATCACTGGTACTGTCTTTCCAGTTACAAAATGCCTTTGACTCTAAGTAATTAACCTCCACCGGCCAATTAAGTGGTAAAAGAATTTCTTCGGTTAGATTGCGTTGCCAATATTGACCATTTTTACGCCGCCAAAAACGTGGCATGTCACTTTTAGTAAAATCAAGCCAACGTTGGCCCTCCTCTGTCCAAAAGCTTGGAGTTTGATAACCTCCAGCATCGACGAATGCCATAAATTCTTGGTTAGAGACTAAATATAACGAGGCAGAAAAATCACTGACATCAATCGGTAGTTGACCGTATTCGTTATCCCAACCATATGTTTCGTTTGAATCTGGTTTACCCAGTACTAAAGACTTGCCCGCAACGCTTAATAAAGAATTGTTAGGCGCATCACTAAAATCAGGGCAATCTTTCCATGTGTTTGATGATGTTAGATATTTAGTATCGAGCATTCGTATGATAACCGAAGATGTTTCAATATGAATACGCTCATGTTCACAACCCATCAGGATAACCCATGCTAAAGAATCTTGAGTGATAGGTAACGTCAGTGGCATATTATTAATTAAATCCAAGACAGTTACTTTAACTTTGTCGCGATATTCAGATACAGCTTCAACACTTGGCCATTGATAATTACCCGGCGATAAATCGTCCCAAGACATTTCGTCTACGCCCACCGCACAAGCTGATTCGATTTGATTATCAACTCGATTTTGAATGAATTTACCAAGTAATAATTTATTTACGTAAAAAACCGCAGTATGTCCGTAATAAAAAATAAGTGGGTGGCGTAATGGTTCTGGGCGCAACACAAAAGCTTCGTCTTCATTAATTAACGAAAAAAGAGATTCATACAGCTCCCAGGTTTGCTCAAAGTAAGCTTTGAGCTCGGCGCGTTTGTTTTCAACATCACTGCCGGTTAAAAGCGGAGGCTTGTCTAATATAATTAATTTTTGTTTAAGCAAAAGTTGCTTTCCTAATATCTTTTATCTATTTAAACCAAGCTAAATATTGCTGATTCAATTTTATGAATTTTACGTAATAACCGTTCTTTGGTACTTACTGAGTATCATTTCTTTAATCTTTACACCCAAATCAATCACATTGTTATTGGGCATGTCTTGGCAGTAATCATCTAATTTATTTGCAAACCAGTTATCATTTTTGAATAAGGATAGCGCACCTAATTTTTCTTGACCGTTTTGTTTGTTATGTTCATCAAACAAAGACACAGGTAACGCTTTATCCGCAAATTGTGGCAGCGATCCTGCAATTTGCCACTTTCTGATACCTTCGAGTACGTTAATAAGAATAAACAACATATTCAAATAAGGATCATAGTTTTTACTAGTTGCACCAATTCTATGCTCTACTCGCGCAGTTTTTCGCCAATCTCCTGTGTAATGCAGCACTGAGTTGTCGGTAGCAAAAAATAACGGTTCTAAACCCATTTTCTGATTGTGCTTACCTATTTCTTTGTACAAAGCAATACTACCTTGATGCCCGCCAGAAAGAACAACTGGAGAACTAAGTTCGGCGTCTAATCCATAATCTTGACGCAACGCCAAACGTTTAAAGGCGTCTTCTTCAGGTAAAAACAAAAGACAGCAAGCGTAACTATTGACCAACAATTCATACTGTATCCACTCACCTAACCCTTGTTGAGCAAATAGGTTTTCGCCCTGTTGGTTTTCAACACTAACATTCATTTGGATCGCATTTGGGATATGCACGGACCGTGTATCCAAAGAAAAAATGGCACCTGAGCCATTCACGTATCGACCTTTATCAGCTCCCCAAGCAACAGGCACCATCATCACTTTATTGGCACCATGTTGGCACATAATTGACGGTAAGATCCGCATAGCATGAGATAAGTTTTGAGCTTCTTTTAATGGCGACTGGCCATTAAATAATGATACAAATTCCCATTGATTTTTCCAATACTCAGACTTTAACTCACCGTCTATGCCTAGCATTGCAAGTTTTTTGTTGATACCTAAATAATCGAGCCTTTGTTGATTAGTGCGTAACTCGCACACACCTTCCAACTCAAAATGCACTAAGGTTTTAAAACCTTTCGCATCAAGGGTATTTAACAGGTGTTGGATGACATCTTGTATCAGCATAAAGTGAACTATAAATACTTTTTGTAGTTGGTTATTTTAGCCAGTGTAAAGCCAAGCCAATAACAATCAACATTATTTACCACGGCTATGTTTATATTGTGTCTTGCAATAACCTCGTAAAATACCCTCGGGCCGCAAACCAAGATGTTTAGTCTGCCTGCCTCGCATTCGTTTTCTCCATACTTTAAAGGATCCAATTTTCAGCTCACTGCGCATTAAATCTATGAGCTGATTAGAGTTAATGCCAAACAGTCCCTCTATGGCTTCAAAAGGCGTTCTATCCTCCCAAGCCATTTCGATTATCCGCGATATTTCTTCAACATTATAATTTTGTATAGTTTTTTTCATGTCCACCCTTACGAATGAATTTAATATCGGGTTCACTTATTTCAAAAAAAGTAATAATTATACGATCTAGAAACGTTTATTATCAGTATTAACCACCTATATTACACTGGAGTTTTCATTATCACCGCATCAACTTTAGTTTGGTTTCGTAGAGACCTACGTTTACGAGATAATCCAGCACTTGCCTTCGCTAGCGAGCGCGGGGCTGTTATCCCACTGTATATTGCTGACACTGATTGCCCCGAACATTTTAAAGCTGGCGGTGCCAGTAATTGGTGGCTAAACAGGTCACTTACTTCATTGAATGATTCATTAAACGGTGAGCTTCACTGTATAAAAGGTGATGCGAGTAAGATTTTAATTGAGTTGATTCAAAAACATGACATCAAAAGCGTTGTATGGAACCGAACTTACGAACCATGGCAAATAAAAAGAGACACTCAACTTAAACATGTATTAACAGAAGCGGGGGTAGATGTAAAAAGTTTTAATAGCCATTTGTTGTGGGAACCTTGGCAAGTATTAAAAAAAGACGACACACCTTACAAAGTATTCACACCCTATTATCGTCGCGGTTGTCTGTCTAAAGCGGCACCAAGATTGCCCATAAAAGCACCGGAAAACCTACAAATTGAATATATCTCCAGTTTAGATAATGGAGTGAATTCACTTGAGTTAATGCCAGATATAAACTGGCACACCACAATTAACAAAATGTGGATACCTGGCGAACAAGGTGCGGCAAAACACCTTAGTGACTTTTTACCCAATGGAGCCAAAGAATACAAAAATAAACGAGATATCCCCGACCTAGGCGCTACCTCCAAGTTATCACCGCATTTACATTTTGGTGAAATATCGCCCAATCAAATTTGGTATGCCGCCATTGATGCGTTAAATGGCAATATTGAAGATGCAGGCTTGGATTGCTATTTAAGTGAGTTAGGCTGGCGGGAATTTTCACATTATTTATTATTTCATTTTCCACACATCCCTCAGAAGAACTTCAGCCCTAAATTTGAGAATTTTCCATGGCGCACTGATGACGATGCCCTCAAAGCTTGGCAAAAAGGTCAGACAGGCATTCCTATTGTTGATGCAGGCATGCGCGAACTCTGGCAAACCGGCACCATGCATAATCGTTTGCGTATGGTGGTGGCTTCATTTTTAGTTAAAAACCTATTAATAGATTGGCAAAAAGGCGAACGCTGGTTCTGGGATTGTTTGTTAGATGCAGATTTGGCCGCCAATAGCGCAAGTTGGCAATGGATAGCAGGTACAGGAGCTGACGCTGCCCCCTATTTTAGGATTTTCAACCCCGTTACTCAGGGGCAACGTTTTGACCCCCAGGGGCATTACGTAAAACGTTATTGTCCTGAACTTAGCAAGGTACCTGATA
>Ga0209712_10001305_pt1 | contig 21444 bp, 22 predicted proteins | sample ArcOceMetagenome_FD_187443 | JGI IMG/M metagenome (GOLD analysis project Ga0209712, IMG submission 187443) | Marine eukaryotic phytoplankton communities from Arctic Ocean - Arctic Ocean - Greenland ARC118M Metagenome (SPAdes) (version 2) | ecosystem: Environmental > Aquatic > Marine > Oceanic...
TGAAACTAACGTCAATTGCTTTAATTCTGCGATCATTGGATCGAGAAATTCAATACATTGAAGAGCATACACCACATTGTCGGTTTTTAGCGATAAGCGGATATCTTAGCCAAGGATTTTTGTAGAAAAATTAAACCTGAAGTAATACGTTTGATTGCGTAAAAATAAATAATTGAGTTTTTTAACAGCTTTCATTACAGCACCAATGTGTAATGTTTTTACTGGATTTTAATGTGCGTTTTGTCACACTTTTTGCACAGGTGTGCTAATTGGTGGTTTCTTCCAACTAAACCGCTTGGACATCAAGCGGTTTGTGGAAAAATTGGAGTTGGCCGATAAGCCGGGTTTTGTGAAGTTTGTTCGAAAACAAACAGCGACAATCATTCATCTAGGCCAGCAATCGCTCACTGGCTCAAGCAACACACCCGATCTCAACGTGGGCCACGCCATACGAGATCCTATTTGGTCTTGCTCCGGGTGGAGTTTACCTTGCCGTATACTGTTGCCAGCAACGCGGTGCGCTCTTACCGCACCCTTTCACCCTTACCGATTTGTTACGAATAACAAACAGGCGGTCTTCTCTCTGCTGCACTTGTCGTCGGCTCGCGCCGCCCAGGCATTACCTGGCACCCTGCCCTATGGAGCCCGGACTTTCCTCCCTTCAGAAATTCACGAATGAAAACTGAACGGCGATTGTCTGGCCAACTCCGCCGCGGATTCTACGCAGATTGTAGATGAGATACAATCACTACACTTAAACAAATGGTGATTGATATAGAGTGAATAAATACGACAAGTGATACCACAGACTTTTATCTGTTGCAGGCATAGTTTTAAATAGAATAGGGGGAAGATAGTGTATGCCCAGCTCGACTATTTAGCGTGTCTTAAAAAAAGCTTATTGATATACTAGCCATATGTAAGAAAGTCGCTACCGAGCGCTTATTTTCAATCAACTGGATCATTAAGTAGAACTCAGCACATGTCTGACTATGGCTCTAAATCGACCTTGGCAGATGACCATAAAGCCCCTTATCTCTAAAGTCTGCCATCGGCTGAACAATCAGTAATTCATACGCACAAAGATTATTAATAAAACCCAAAAAAAATTTCAAGCTGAATTTTCTGTTGTAAGCATCAATTACTCTGGTATTACTTGCACCTGTCACAAATCACCCTGAAGTTTTATATTATCTCCCTCATATTCACTGATGAGCTTAATGCAGCCTAAGTTATTTGTTTTCAACATCAACTGAATCTAACTTGCTATACACAGGTTCAGCTTTAGATACTTGAGTTGGTCAACTTAATACGACCACCACAGTTAAGTTACTGTTTGTCATTCATTGTTTTGTTGTTCAAAGTTATTAGGACTTTGGTGATCCAAATATAAATGAAGTCTATGACTTTTATACCATATGCCCATGTGATTTAAGATATCTCGTTGGGTATCAAATCGTCTTGGATAATTGCACCAATTCACCCGCTCTTACTTTATACCGCCGACAAAGTCATGTGTCTTGATAAGGCCACAATAAACTGACCTTCATTCTTAAACTCAACCTTCAACCCACGACTTTGCGTGAATATAAATTAATCACTGCCGCTAAATACAACCAGCTTTCTGATGTCCAAACGTAAGTGATACCCTGCACCTAATCTTAATCAAGTTCTCGTACTTCAAATTTCTGCTTTAGCTCATTGCCATAAGTGGTCTTTTTTATGGTCACTGTTGATGCTGGCTTTATATTACTTTTTATACCGCACCCATATGCCTACTTCTATCATCAATTGGGGGCCGAGTTCCTGCGGTTCACTGGAAAGCTCAGCGTATTCAATACTGTTTGAGTGCTTAGTTTTCTATAGGTAATGTTGCTGAACTTGACGATATATTTCAGCCATAACAACATCCATTGATGCGTTAAAGCATCACCCTAATAACATAATAGTTGTGACTTTATGCACCGAGCAGCCTGCTGCATTCGGCGTACAGGTCAAATCTTATTAATATCTCGCGTTCCATTTCGAAACGTATGATCATCATCATCTTTGGCTTATTTAAACCAACGACCGAGTATCTGAGGACTGAGTTCAAAATCTTAGTATCTGTGCTCGAATGTATATTTGCTCTACCACCAATATGATGTAGTCTTAATTGGATTTTTTGAATATTTCTTACGTGCTGTCATTATTTATCTCCAGTTGAGCTTATTATGTTTTAACTGAGATAGTCGGAACTGTTCAACCACGTCAACCTGATTCATCGTTTGAAATGGCAAAATAGATGCCTAAAAAATGAATATAAATATCGACTTGATATTTATATTCATCCACACTCACGTTAATGTTTTGACTCGTTTTTGTATTCATAATAAGCTAACTATTGGTTGTATAATTCAGGTTGGTAACCGAGTTATTGAGACCCAGTAAACTATACGAATGTATTGCTTGGAGTTTTTCGCAATGTTCTTTCTTATTATTGGCCTCTTAACTGAGGAGCCATCCCTCAATCGAATTATTACAAAATAAGGCTTTAGTTGCGGTTGAATTCTTGAGTTTGAATTTACCTGAAACTGTTTTTAAATGTGCTATACAGTCACTATATTACCCATACAAGTTAATAAGGCAGAAAATTTACAGTTAGCTACCTTCGTTCATCAGCTTCAGCTAACTATAAATGGCTATTTAATGTGACGTTAGTAATCAGGATTACATACAATTAATCACTCTTTAGTATACAAACCTCTATAATTTACAGTTTAGGAATTAAAAAAATGGATGATTTTGATCGTAACTTACTCCCTCCCCAAAAATTTCAAATAATGAACTACTCCGAAAAGAACTTTACAGCTATTGGAAGAAATCATTTAGATTATTTCGTTAAGGAATTAGGTTTAAAACCAACTGATAATGTATTGGAAATAGGTTCGGGAAATGGACGAATTGCTAGCTCATTAACTGGTTACCTTAAAAGTGGTAGTTATATTGGTGTTGATATAATGAAGCCTTTTATTAAATGGTGTCAAAAAGCATACAATAATTACGACCAATTTTCTTTTAAACACATTAATATATATAACAAGTTTTATAATAAATTCGCATTTAAAAAAGCACGGAATTTCAAGTTTCCCTTTGAGGATAAAAAATTTGATTTTATATATTTAACATCAGTGTTTACTCATATGCATAGTGAAGATATTGATAATTATTTATCTGAAATTAATCGTATGTTAAAGCCTGGAGGATCTGTTTTTATTACCTACTTCTTAATTGATGAAGAAACAAAGAAGCTTATGGAAGAAGGTAAGTCAACGCGAAAATTTATACCATATACTGAAAATTCTTATACCGATAACCCTAAGAACCCAGAATCTGCCATGGCCTTTGATAAAACGTTTATTGAATTGCTGTACTCTAAAAATAACCTAAAAATAAATAATTCATCTTTTGGTAAATGGCGGTTTCCTAAATTACATAAATCACTTAATCATAATCAAGATAGAATTGTTGCCGTAAAGATGTAAGGCAGATAGCTTAATTTCCCTTGTCTTTTTTATTTGTATATCAGAAGAGTTATTTGGGTGCTGTTAATTGCCAATAAAGCATTAAAGAGTATTAAAGAAGACAACAACTTTTTAAAAATAGCAAAACAGCCATCATATTCTAAGCTATAAGGCATTCAAGCAACCACCGATGGTCTGTTATGCATCAGCCACTTAAACCCCCGATCAGTTTAATTGGCATCCCTTATTATTTTAATCTCTAGTCAATACTTCTAATAATTGAATTTCAAATATTAGATTAGAGTGAGGTGGGATCATCGTACCAATTTGACGTTCTCCATACGCTAAATGAGCGGGCACGCGCAATCGACGTTTACCGCCCACTTTCATCTCTTTTAAACCTAGCATCCAACCTTGGATCACGCGTTTGTTACTGAGTACTGTTTGAAAAGGGGCATTCTTTTTATAGGACGAGTCGAACTCCGTACCATCTTCAAGCCAACCGATATAGTGAGCAGTGATCAAGGCACCACGTTCGGCTACTTTACCTGTGCCTTTGACTAAATCTTCAATTTCTAATTCTAACTCTTGTTGCATATTTACTTTTTAAAATCTAATTGGGCTCAAAGTATACCTTGTAATCGATAGAGCAGGTAAACTGTTCTATCCAATATATTTATCCTAATTTGAGGAAACGAACATGGCAATGACCGCCTCCAAAATGTTACCACTAGGCCACAAAGCTGCGAATTTTAGTTTACCGGATACAGGCGGCAATACCATCAGTTTGGCCGACTTTGAGGGCAGTAAAGGTTTGGTAGTGGCTTTTATATGTAACCATTGCCCTTACGTTATCCACATTGCGCCACAGCTGGCCAAGATTGCGCAGCAGTATCAAAAAAAAGGTATCGCTTTTGTCGCCATCAATAGCAACGACATCGAACAATATCCCGATGACGATATGACACATATGATCCAGGAAAAGCAGGACCGGCAATACCCTTTTGCATACCTACTTGATGAAAAACAGGAGGTCGCTAAGGCTTATTCTGCAGCATGTACCCCTGATCTATATCTATTTAATGGCGAACAAAAGCTGGTTTATCGCGGTCAATTCGATGCTTCGCGGCCGATCCGAATATCTTCTGGTAACTACGACTCATCTAAACACCAGGCGACAGGTAGCGACTTAATACAAGCCATGAATTCATTACTTGATGGTCGTCATATTGACACAATTCAGACACCCTCAATGGGCTGCAATATCAAATGGAAGACTGGTAATTAATAGGTATCATCATCTTAAAAGTTCAGTGTGGTTTTACGACGATAATGTCATCCCAACATTCAAACCATAAGCACTGAAGTCACCTTTTAGGTTTGCCGCTACGGTTTGTGTGACAATCCTAAAGGATTTCCCCAACGGAGTGGACACCGTTAGCATCGGCATAAATTTAATTAACGCTCAGTCCATCAATCCATTAAATTGAACGTCTCAGAGGCTTGAATTATACCTTTGTTAAACGTGACTTCTATTGACTCTTAACCAATAGGTAATGTACATCAAACCGACGCCTACCAGTGTGGCAACTATACTTATTTTGGAGGACAAAGCTGAAAATAGCATGAACCTAGGTAGCTGGATAGCCGCAACGTTATTGGAGAGTAAGCTCTGGCCGAATGCAAAATATTCACGCAATGTATGCAAGAGAAAACCCCCATCAAGATGCAAATACTCCACTACAAAAGATTCAATAAGCAATATAGCGACTATGGGTAATATAGCCCATAAAAAAGGAGCCTTGCTGGCAAACATTGAGGCTAACATTAACCATGCAAAAACAGGGAACATCCACAGTGCGTAGGGTAGTAAATTTAACCACATAGAAGCTAAGTTACTAACGATTTCAGCACTGCCCCATAATCCCCACAAAGATATGTCATATCCTAGCGACAACACCGAGCAAGCGATAAGTGCAAATAGTAGAAAAACAAACACTACACAGGTTGCTGCCAACATAAATATTGTTGGTACAACTAATGCCCCAGTGATCAGCTTAACGCCAACACTCAATACATCTGACACAGGCAATGAACGCCAAAAATAGACCGATAAATCACGTCTTTCGTCGAACAAACATGTCGTAAAATAATACAGCTGTATGATAAGCGACACCATAATAAAAGGGACAAACATACCCATAATGGCTGTCAGAAATATGCGCGTAAAACCCTCAACATTCGCTAAATTATCGATATTGGTAATGATATCCAACCACTCAGACAATTGCTCATCTTCCATCAGTAGCAATTTTAGCAAAGGCGCAACGATGATAAAAATCGCGATAATGATGGGCACCCAAAATAACGTTTTTTTGAATTCCCATATCTCTTTTCTAAAGCTGGTGATGACTTGTAAACTATTCATACGTTTGTCTCCTGGGTCATCATTCCAACAAAAACATCAGCCAATGTGGGTGAACTCACCTTACCTAACGTTGCCAGGATCGCTGGGTCAGCATTGTCAAATAGCATGCTAGTGATCCCCATCATACTATTGGTGAAAAGTGGGTTATACGTTTTGGCTTGTTCAAGATGTTCGCTGTCAACTGCTACCAATTTAAACCGAATGCGAATATCGTCCACGCTTTGGTCTAATACAATCTTACCTTCACGTATAAATGCAGCATCTGTAAGAATATGTTCTATTTCTTCAATTTGGTGAGTGGTGACTATGATGCATTTATCTTTGTCATAAAAGTCTTCCAATAAATGTGTATAAAATTGACGACGGGTCAAAATATCCAAGCCAAGTGTGGGTTCATCTAGGATCAGTACCTTCGCGTCAACGGCTAAAATTAAAGCTAGGTGTAATTGCGTCACCATACCCTTGGACAAGGCTTTGACTTTAGCTGTTGCAGGCATGCTGGTTTTGGCTAAAAATGCTTCGGCTTTTTGTCGATTAAAGTTAGGGTGCACCCCTTGCATATACGTCAATGCTTGGCTGACTTTTATCCACTTTGGCAACACAGCCACGTCGGCAATATAAGCCACATCTGCCAGCATTTTTTCTCTATTTTTTCTTGGGTTATACCCTAAGATATTAATATCACCGTCATAACTGCTTAAACCTAATAAAGCCTGTAAGCAGGTGGTTTTTCCTGCACCATTTGGCCCCACTAACCCTAAAATTTGTCCCGCACTTAGGGTTAAACTGACATCATTCAATACCTGCTTATTTTTATAAGACTTGTGCAATCCTGAAATCGAGATCATAGCTGACATTATTGATACTCCTTAGTTGTGCGTGGTAACTCTTCAACAGAAAATTTTAACCGTGAGATTTTCTGAAAAATCAGTAGCCGCTCAGTATACAGAAAAGAGGTTCGCTATTTTTACAATATGCTGTGAGGTGCTCCTGATTTAATAAACAACCCTTTGCCTCGCTTTTCTCTACATATTATTCATCTTGCAACATTTGATAAGCCTCAACTGACTAGATTGAGTTGATATTCCATGGCTACGTTTCTAACTGAGCGTAAAGCTCCACCTTCTTTGATGTTGCCGTCCAAAATATGCTTAATGGCCCGCTGCTATAACTGAAAATAGATACGGACATCCCCACTCCAATCAATTGTTATTTATCATCTCGAAGAAAACATACCATTAGCGTTGCACATTACCAACACACTTAAGGTAATTAGATTTAACTGAATGGCTAGGGGACGTTACAACATATACAAAGCTGAGTTTAGGAACTTAAGTAGCAACATTTTTTGAAGCCAATGAACAACCAATGAACAGCCAATCCAGCCAACACTAAGGTATATCTTTGATACAACACACTCACCATATTCGAATATTCACTCTGGGATATTTGCATGTACCAGTTAAACTTTTAAAAAACACATCCAAAATCAGCCCCCACTATTAATATACGGCTTGCGATGACCAATAAATAAAGAACCAGCTCGCGTTTTATATTTCATTTTTAATCACTATCAAAGTAGCTATGTGGGTAGTTGGCCCCATCAACATGAACCCTAACGCTATACACTTGCTGTAATACCCAATAAAACAACAGCAATCGACGTCGAGACCGCTGCGTTACATATACAGGGATAGGGACAGGGACAGGGACAGGGGTAGATATAAAAATTACAATTAACATAGCCCATATGCCTTAGACATAATGCGTTAAAACACTTCGGACTATGAGATAGTGACAACAGCAGCAAAGAAAGTCTCAATAAGAAACCCCAGCATAAAATATCTTAGTAACTGGTCACAACCAAACATTAAGACAGCTTTTATCTTTTCAAAATAGTAGATGGAGCAACATCATTCTTATAGCAGTCACTGCTTAACAGTTTATCTTACGGCTCTAGTTCAAGTACATTATCTTGTCACCCAAACCAAAAAACTAATAAACTAGCAATAATGGTAGTGATGATTACTGCAATGTATTGAGCCATCGCTAATAATGTGTCAGTTTCAGATAATTTAAAGCTACATGTTCTACTACGTTCCATGAACTTAGTCATGGTTAAATCATATTGTGAATAAATACAGTAATTATTGACGCCACATTGCGAGTCACTAAGGAGCTATGTTTTTATCCTAACACAACGTATATATACTAATACCAGGGCACGTTGTCACATCACTTACTTTCACGCCACCACTGTCTATAACACTATTTTCATAAGGCTTAGACTAGTATCCAAGGTCAAGAGATTAGTTGCAGTCTGCGATTGAAAACAAGGGCTATATTAAAAAAGGATTAATCGACTCGCAAAATACAAATAGTAAATTACACTTAGTAAGAATTTTAAGGAGCAAAAATTATGAAAATTAACTATTCGTTTTTACTACTACTCTTGTCTTTTATTATGAGCGCATGCAAACCTCAACCATCTACAGAACAAACTAAATTAGCACCCGTGGTTATTACCGAAAAAACCGTCCTAATGGAGAAGCAGATACCCAACAAAAGCTGCCAATTTGTGCTTGGATTTGATGCATGGGAACCTTATCAATATGAGGATGTTGGTGGCCGTGTTGCCGGGCTTGATATTGAATTAGTTGCCACTGTACTAGAAGATATGGGTTGCCAATTGACCTATCAACAAGGTACTTGGGTTGATTTATTGGTGGCCTTAAAACAAGGTGAGGTGGATATACTGCTTGGCGCATCAAAAACCGAGGCAAGGGAGGAGTTTGCGTTTTTTAGTGATGCATATCGAATGGAGGAGTTTTCTCTGTACATTCGTAAAGGTGATAAGGTGCGGGCAGGCTATAAAACTCTGTCTGAGTTTATTCAAAATGGCAGCCAGATAGGCATAGTTGAGGATTATTTTTATGGCCCAGATGTGTCAATGTTGTTAGATAATGCTGAAACATCTCAATATTTCGTTGACGCTATTATGGGAGAACTCAATATGGCGAGACTTCTGGATGAAGATATAGACGGATTTTTTGAGGATAGTTTTGTGGGTGCTTCATTACTTCGTCGCAAAGCATTATCTAATTACATCGTTGCTCATGGTATCACCATACAAACCGGAAATGCTTATGTGATGTTCAGTCAAAATAGTGTGACACCAAAACAGCTTAGCGACTTTAATACACAATTAGCAGAAGTGAAAAATAGTGATGTTTACCAAATTATCCTAGATAAATATTCTTATTAACGCTTAATGACGGGGATATTTATACATTGTCTTAAAATCTGAATACCCCAAGTACGCTCTAAGGACATAATTTTAAAAAGGTGTATTCAGTGCTCTGCACGTTTTACTGACGATTTTTGACTGGTACACCTTTATTTTAAACCAAGAGAGTATGAATAACCGCCTTGCCTAAACTACTTTACACTCACATTGAAACAATTATGTTGAGGTGGTTTAGTTATATGAAGCGGGTTAAAAAATAAAAAAGTTATAGTCCATAAAATATTGGTTAATCGCTGTCCCAATAATCACCATCAATTTGACGAGCCTTGACAACACCTTCTATCTGGAAATCGTCTGCATTAAAACCGGCGCCTATACCTGCATAACCATCTATCACGTTATTTTCTGGCGGATCGTAAAAAGAGACATCATCTTGTACATCATCTAAAAACAATTCCAAGGTACCAAAATCAGCCTCAATATAGACGAAGGCTTTACCGTAAACACTCGGCCTTAAACCCGTATCTGAAGATAAGAAATCATGTATGACACACCTTTTATCCAACATGTCGGCATAATTAAGCGATGAAATAAGCTCACCTTTAAGCAAACTGTTTGGAAATCCAATTAACGCCGCTGCGCCAAATCCAATGATGGAATCGTTTACATTAAACTTTGGTTTTATGAAAACCTTGAAAAGGATGGAATGCATAACTAAATGAACTGAAAAAATAGTCATAAAAAACAACCCTGCGCATGTTCACTCATCAATACAATAAACTAGAATAACAAGGATCATATTAGAGGAAACCTTAATCAAATATGAATTATAGCCTTTCAGTAAAATGAAAGAGTGCAAATGTGAGCTTTAAGTAGTGTCTTAAGCTTATCCTGCTATGATCTAGCCCTCACTATATTAGGATCAAATAATGCATAATGTTTTCTTCAAAGGTCGCATTGAAGTGCGAGAAAAATATCAACGTTTTGGTTATAACACCAACAGGCAAGTGAAATTAGGTAGCGTAAATTCTCCGCTCACTCTACTAGTCAACTCAGTACAGCGAAAAAAAGAAATCGAGGCGGTATTGCTAGAAAATGCTCTCGTTGCAAATATCGAAGTCAGTGCAAATGAACTAGAAAATATTATTGAGTTGGACACTATTTTAAATAAACCTATTCCTCAATCTACTCCCCCAAAACTTAATCGAAATGATAGCTGTCATTGCGGTAGTGGCAACAAAGTCAAAAAGTGTTGTGGTGTATGAATTAGCTTTACGATTTATTTTTTAAATAATGGTTGTGCATAGCTTTTGTAAAAGTACTGAGAATAAAAACTAACACAGCAAAATAACACAATAAGTTACCTAAGCCTGAAAACAACAGCTTAACTCCCCCAGAGTGTTTCCAAGCAATATAAACTAGGATAAATAAACCGCTAATAAAAAATAACAACATGATGTCACCTACTTTCTTGTTAGTTTGTAATCAAAAACAACAATGGATAGATTTACTCTTGCTAATTTTAAGCCAGAATAGTTAAACCGCTGATTTAACTAACTAAAAAATATGTACGATTTGTCTGGGTAAGGTGCACGAACACAAAACTTAAGTAGATGATCCCCACTTACATTAAACTCGTTGTTAAAGGTTGTATATATTTTGCCATTAGTCACTGTTTTTTGATTGAATTGAAGCAACTTACGTAATGGATTATGTAAGTTGCACGGGGACTTAATATTCGTATTCTAGATGGGTACCTTTACATTTCTGATACTCCGTGACCAATATACATACTATGCCGAAGCACCTCTGGATGAGCTAGTTTGGCAACCACAGCAACACATACAGAACTGGCATAGTTGCTCATTCTATTTGCGTCGCAAAGTGATAATCAAGAAAGGTTTTTGACTGCAAGATTAGAAAAACGATATCAATCAATCCATGCTCCTTATTGATGAATATATACTTAATGTAAACATCGGATATTTCAAAAAAACACTTGAAAAAATCAAGCCCACATTATTTACTGCCTAACCAATTAATAAAAACCAATTCAATATTTAAGGAATATCATGGACAAATTCATGCAAGCAGCCATCGAAGAGGCTCAAAAAGGACTGGCTGAAGGTGGGATCCCAATCGGTTCAATTATTGTGCATAACAACAAGATTATTGGTCGTGGTCATAACCGTAGAGTCCAAAACGGTAGCCCAATTTTACATGGTGAAATGGACGCATTTGAAAATGCGGGCCGTCAATCTGCACAGACCTATCGAGAGTCAATTATTTATACGACATTATCACCTTGCGCAATGTGTTCGGGGGCCATTATTTTATATGGGATAAGCCATGTAGTCATTGGTGAAAATCACACCTTTATGGGTGAAGAAACGTTACTAAAATCTAGAGGTGTTTCTGTCGAAGTTTTACAAAATCAACAATGTATAAACTTAATGCAAGGCTTTATCAACTCAAAACCCCAGCTTTGGAATGAAGATATTGGTGAATGAAAGGCAAATAAAATAGACACTATGCATATCAATATTGACTCAATTTTCTGTTACTAAAAAGGGGGGTAAGTTATGAATATGTCTTTTAGAAAAGAAGTATTTAAACTTCAAAGATAAGTCTAATTCTTCAACAATGGAAGTTGCCTTTAAAGTCGCTTTAGTATTTGAACAGCCCATCAATGCAGTTTACGAACCCATCGTCTTAAAATATTTAGTCAGTAATTTTTTGACATCTATTGATATCTGAATAGTAAGTATTTAAATATCAATATTTTGAAAAAAACCGCAAAAAACACGGCGTTTTTAATATTTTAATTATTAGCGCGAACGTTTACTTACCCGTCCATTTAACCTTATACAGGTCACGTCTTCTATCCAGATAATTTCTAACTGAGCCTTCATTACGCAGTTGTGTTAATCGATCCAAATCCAGGTCGACAATTAGTGTCATCTCTGTATTTGGTGTGGTTTCTGACACAATGGCATCATGTGGAAAAGCAAAGTCAGAAGGCGAGAAAACAGCCGACTGACCATACTGAATATCCACATTATCCACCTTAGGAAGATTACCCACACTGCCAGCAATAGCCACATAACACTCGTTTTCAATTGCCCTAGCCTGTGCACATATTCGTACTCTTAGGTATCCATTTTTAGTGTCTGTCCAAAAAGGAACAAAGAGTATTTGGATTTCTTGATCAGCTAAAATTCTGCCTAACTCTGGAAATTCAACGTCATAACAAATCAGAATACCTATTTTACCAAAGTCAGTATCGAAGGCTTGTAATTTGTCTCCCCCTTGCATTATCCAGTCTTTTTTCTCATGAGGTGTTGGATGCAACTTATATTGGCAATCTATTTGCCCATCGCGATGACATAAATAACTGATATTATATAACTCATCATCCTTAACAACAGGCATTGAACCCACTATCACATTAATATTATACGACACCGCCAACCGAGACATTTCAGTTAAAATTTCATCACTATATGTTGCTAAATTCCATATTGCATCGATTGATGTTTCAGCCGGTTTGATACCCATAAGCGGCGCATTAAAAAATTCAGGAAAAAGTGCCACATCACATTTATAATCTGAAAGAGCATCAATGAAATATTCGGCTTGTTGCAATAATTCTGCGACGTCATGAAAGTAACGCATTTGCCATTGTATACAACCAATTCGCGCAGTATTTCTGTGTCCACCAAACAGTTTAGGAGATTCAGCATTATAATAAATATTATGCCATTGCAACAGAGTGGCATATCCCATCGAGGCTTTGTCTTCTGGTAGATAAGCTTTGAGTATCTGTTTAACCTCAAAACCGTTTGATATCTGAAATGTTAGGATAGGGTCGAATAAATCTTTAGACTTCACCGCTTCTATATATTCATAGGGTGTCATGGTAGCGGCGTGCTCAGAATAATTAGGTATTCGACCACCAGCCATAATCGACTTTAAGTTAAGGTTTTTGCATAGTTCTTTTCTCGCTTCATACAAGCGACGCCCCAATCTAAGGCCTCTATATTCTGGCGAAACAAAAATATCCACCCCATATAACACATCACCTTTTGGATCGTGCGTACCTAAATAAGCATCGCCAGTAATTTCATCATAAGTATGTTTGTCACCAAATTTTTCGTAATCAACGATGACCGAAATAGCAGCAGCAACGACCTTACCTTTGTCCTCAATACAAATCTGTCCTTCTGGAAAAGTATTAAGTTGCGCCTGATAATTTTTTAATGGCCATGCCCCTCCTACTTGTAAATAGACTACGTCCATTAACCCCTTCACATCAGCATAATCTTCGGGGGTGAGGTATCTCAACTCTAATTTATGTGTCGTATCATCAATGCTTGGGGTTGGATTGGTTTCTCTTTCTTGCATATCTACTTCTCTAGTGATTAATTAAAAAGCATTGTCTTGGGTGTTATTAAGGCTACAAGTAAATTGATATTTACTTGGGCACTGTATGTTATCTGTAAGATACACCAAAAATTTAATAAATCACTATGTTGTACTTATCTTTTATAGATACCATATGGTACGTGTTTTAAGGAGTGTAAAATGGTCAGCCAAGAGCAGCGAGAAAGTGCATTTTTATGGTTACTTGACCGACTTAAAGAAGGTCAAGTGGCCGTACCTATAATAGCCAGAGACTTCACTTCTGAAGATTGGGCTTTCGTATTTGAAGGGCTGCCTAAAGACCTGCGATTTGAGTTGTGGCAAACACTCAATGAAGAAAAAAAATCCCCCATATTAGCTGCCATGCGAGGTGATCCTCGCGAGCAACTTATGTCATTACTGTCTAATCAGAATATTGAAGACCTTGCCCTTACTAGTACCACAGAACACTTAGTCGAAATACTTGATGTACTTCCCAACCGGATAGCTAAAGGGTTAATTAAGAAGCTCAACGCCCAAGAGTCAGGCCTAATTGAAGAGGCACTAAACTACTCGGATGAACAACTAGGTCGTTACGTCAACTATGATGTGTATACAGTCAATAGAAGTTTATCTGTAGGCGCATTACGAGAAGAGTTAAAAATTGAGGCGCTACCAGCTTACACTGACAGTATATTACTCGTGGACGATACGGGGTTCTATTTAGGTCAAGTTGATATTAATCGATTATTTACGAGTGAAGCGAGTACCCTACTTATTCAGGTATCTGAGTTTTCAGATCATGTACTAACAGCAGACTCAGAACTGTTCGAAGCTTCTGAGGCAGTAAAAAGTAGTGGTCGCTCAATGTTACCCGTCATCACCAAAGAGGGACGATTACTCGGACGTTTCTCTGTCAAAGATGCGATTGGCGTATATCAAGAATACTATGAAACACAATTGTCACATATGGGACGCGTAAGCGACGAAGACTTATTTGCACCGGTGTTTACAAGCTCAAGACGCAGGGCAGTATGGTTGGGGATCAATTTATTAACTGCTTTTGCCGCTTCAATAGTCATTGGCATATTCGATGAAGTGATTGCACAAGTTGTCGCATTGGCTGTCCTTATGCCCATAGTAGCGAGCATGGGTGGCATCACTGGAAGTCAAACGCTGACGTTAACCATTAGGGGATTAGCCACAGGGCAATTGGCCACATCTAATCTAAGGGCTCTTGGAAACAAAGAAGTGTTAGTTGCATTCTTCAATGGCTTACTCTGGGCTGTAGTCGTCTCGGCAATTACCTCCTTTTGGTTTGATAACCTATGGCTGTCTGTCATTATTGCAATGGCTTTAATTATCAATATGCTTATTGCTGCCATTGCAGGCATAGTGATCCCCGTATTACTAGATAAAATCGGAGTTGATCCTGCCCTTGCAGGCTCCGTAATACTAACAACAGTGACTGATGTAGTTGGTTTTTTTGTGTTTCTAGGATCAGCATCATTACTTTTGGTTTAATAACAACAATCGTGCTAGCCAGCACAATTGTTGTTTATTATAATCCGCCCGTTTCAACCCTTTTGATAGACAGTAAAATATTATGCCAAGAACTATAAAGTGGACCGTTGATGACTCGGAAAATATCTACCGAGTAAAACGTTGGGGTGCGGGCTATTTTGAAATTGGTCAAAATGGAAATTTGCACGTTACCCCCGATCCGTCGAATACCAATATGCGAATTGATTTCAAAGCAGTAGTAGAGGAAATCAAACAAGAAGGTATTCAATTTCCTGTGGTGGTGAGATTTCACGATATTCTTCGCTCGCAGGTAGCATTGCTGAACCAAACGTTTCAACAAACAGTTAAAGATGCTGAGTATCAGGGTGAATATATGGGTGTATACCCTATAAAAGTAAACCAGATGCGTGAAGTAGTAGAAGAAATAGTCGACGCAGGTGCACCCTTTAATTATGGCCTAGAAGCGGGTTCAAAGGCTGAGCTTCTGACAGTCATGGCGCTCAATACCAATACCGAGTCACTCACCATACTTAATGGATACAAAGACCAAGAGTTTATGCAGTTAGCTCTATTGAGTCGCAAGTTAGGTCGAAAAACAATTGTGGTCATCGAGAAGTTTTCAGAACTCATTTTACTGGTAAAAATTGCTAAAGAGCTCGATATTATGCCCATTATTGGAGTGCGCTCCAAGATGACAGTAAAAGGTCGTGGTAAATGGGAAAGCTCCGGTGGTGACCGAGCTAAGTTTGGTTTAACCATCAGTGAAATCATTAATGCGGCGCGTTACCTTGAAGAAAATGGCATGGCGGATTGTTTAAAACTTTTGCATTTTCATATTGGTAGCCAACTGACCGACATTCGTGCAGTAAAAGAGTCCATAACCGAAGGCGCAATGATTTACTCTGAGTTACATAGAATGGGGTTTAAACTAGATTATGTTGATGTTGGGGGTGGCCTAGGAATCGATTATGATGGCAGTCAGTCAACCAATGACTCGTCGCGAAACTATAATATGCAAGAATATGTGGCTGATATCGTATATGGCATGAAACAAGTGTGTGATTTAGAAAATGTTCCTCACCCAACGTTAGTTAGCGAAAGTGGCAGAGCCATCACGGCGCATCATAGTTGTGTAGTTACCGAAGTGGTGGGTGAGATAAAAGCTCACGGAACCGGCGTAGCTACCCTGGCTGTAGACGGTGAACATTTCCTAGTTAGCGATATACGAGAATTAGCAGAAATCATTGATAAACAAGATAACCTCCAAGAAATTTTTAATGATGCCTCACAGTTTAAAGAACAAGCATTAAGTGCATTCAAACTGCGGGTTATATCCCTTGAAGAATTAGCAAAAATTGAAACCCTGTATTGGCAGATTATGAAAACAGTTCAGTTGCGCCTCAAGGAGGCTGAGTTTGTACCCGAAGAAATGCAAGAGCTAGATTTCGCGTTATCTTCGCAGTATTTATGCAACTTTTCAGTATTTCAATCCGCTGCTGACACGTGGGCAATAGACCAATTATTACCCGTTGTACCCCTAACCAGAATGAATGAAAAACCGACCGTCAATTGTTCATTAGTAGATATTACTTGTGATAGTGATGGAAAGTTAGACCAGTTTATTAGCGAAAATGGCATATCAAATATCATACCGATGCATAAACTAGAGCCAGATGAGGACTATTATTTGGGCTTGTTCTTAACTGGTGCTTATCAAGATGTGATGGGCGACATGCATAACTTATTTGGTCGCTTAAACGAAGTACATATATTTAGTCACGACGAAGATCCTCAGGGTTTTTATATTGAAGAAATGGTCAAGGGATCTTCGGTTGAAGATGTATTATCGATCATGCAATATCATCCAAGTTCAATGGCTAAAAGCCTGAAGAAAACAATCGACGTGCACGTTTCACAGGGGAAAATGAAACCCAGAGAGGGCGTGAAATGGACAGACTTCTATGAAGATTGTCTTAAGGGTTATACCTATTTAAAAACCTAGCTTCTGATCCTTAACATCCAGCGCCTAACAATTATTTATTCTGAATAATATTAGGTGCTGTTTGGATTGCGCCTGCTAGTAAGCTGACTTGTTCTAGATGTTTAAAACAGCGGGCCCAAAAGTCAGGAGTAAACTCATTAATCAAGTTGGATTCCGCATTCATCAACATTACATAACCCACGCCATATTCCGGTGAAAAGGCTATATCTGCCCGGTAACCCTGCACCCAACCACCGTGATAATTAAGAGTATGTCCTGCAAAATCATAGACGCGCCAGCCTAATCCATAGTGGGCATCCGACAAAAACTTACGCCATTGACGTCGATATACTTCTTTTTTGCTTTTCGTCAGCGGTGTGGTCACCTGAGAAATCAATTCAGGAGAAACGACTGTAGGCGCTTCTCCTAAAAGTGCCTGCATCCAAATAACCATATCCTGCATACTCGCATTTACACCAGCGGCTGGAGAATATTTATAATAATCATCTCGTACTTTAGTTGAGCGCCAGCGATTTTTTGAAATAGCTACATGAGGTCTTGCCCACTTGGCAGATGACTCTAAACCTGCCTTACCCACACTTGCATGAGGCATGTTTAATGGTTCAATTAAAGTATTAGTTAAGGCCTGTTCATAAGAAGAGTGATGTTGTTTAAAATATCCGTCTATGACTGCAAACAAGGTGTTCTGATAGGTATAACACTGTCCTGGCTGACACAGTGGTTCAAGATCTGCAAGCATATTCAGCACCCGCTTTACTGGATAATTGGCTTCAATTAAATTGTCGTAGGCATTAGGCGTATAACCACTAGATTGGCCAATAACATGCTGTAATACCAGTTCACCGTTTTTCCCATTTATATGAGAGAATTCTGGTACTAATTGCGCCACAGGCATTTGCCAGTCTAATTGATTTTGTGCTACATATTTGGCCATTAACATAGAGGTAAACGTTTTTGATACCGAAGCTAATCTGAAAACAGTATCCACCGTGATAGGGTTTCCTGATGTACTTTCTTTGCCATACACTACCACCGTAGCCGGCTTACCTTTCTCAATATAAGCAAAGGTATATCCAGGTAAATTCTTTTTTTGCGCCTTTAGTTGAATGTCTTGTGCAAATTTTGTCAACCATTCATCTGCAGCGATACTTTTCTGGCTGTATAAGCATAAAAGTAGGAGAAACCCTGTAAGAAACTTAAACATAAAGGAGTTGAAGTTGCATAGGTTTGGTCAATGTGTCCAATAAACCTATGATTATATAAACAAAAGAAGCCACATTATTCCTATTATTAGATTGAGCTGACTTAATTATGTTGAGCCAACAATGATCATTATCCTATTTGTTGGTACTTAATATCAACCTTCATGATGAATTGTTAATGCAGAACATAACAGAATAACGATTGACTGCCGTTTTTGTCGCACCCATTCGATAGAAATAGTTAGAATCATTATATTACAGGCCTTAAAGCACAAAATAATGAACACTGATTATCAACAGGCTAGGCTAGCAAGAGACCCACGTTTTGATGGCACCTTTTTTATAGCGGTTAAAACTACACATATTTTTTGTCGACCCATTTGTCCTACTACTGCCGCACTTGAAAAGAATGTCGAATACTTTCAGTTAGCACAACAGGCCATGTTAGCCGGATATCGTCCTTGTTTACGCTGCCGACCTGATAGCGCACCCCATTCATACGCATGGCAGGGGGTGAATACCACCGTGTACAGGGCGATGCGTTTACTCAGGCAAAATAGAGAATTAAACATACAACAGATAGCCACTAAGTTAGGTATAACAGCACGCTATTTTCGGCAACTTTTTCAGCAACATTTAGGCTTAAGTCCAAAACAGTATCAATTATTTGATCAAGTTTTATTTGCTAAACAACTACTTCACGAAAACAGCTTACCCATTGCACACATAGCCCACGCCAGTGGTTTTGCTAGTGCTAGGCGTTTACAACATAATTTTAAAAAAGTGACAGGGTTTACCCCCCAACAAATAAAGCAAAGTAAAAACAAGCAAGGCGAGCTTATTAGCCTTAAGTTAGCTTATCGGCCTCCTTTTAATTGGGAACATATGCAATCATTCTTAGCATTGAGGATGATTCAAGGAGTCGAGAATATGACTGAAAATTGTTATTCAAGAACCTTCATTACTGGAACAGATAAAGGCTGGTTTAGCGTTTTAGCTGTTAAGAATAAGCATTATTTAAAGGTAGAAATAAATCTACCCAATATCGAAAAACTGACGACTATTTTAACGAATATTGAACGAATGTTTGATCTCAACGCAGATACCAACACTATCCAAACGCAATTATTAAGATGCGGTGTCCCAAAAGATAAAATGGTGACAGGATTAAGAATACCTGGTGTATGGGATAAATTTGAAGCGGGTTGTCGTGCCATTCTTGGTCAACAAATATCAGTCAAAGCAGCCATTCGCTTATTATCTCAATTAACCAAGGAATTAGGCACAACAGAAGGTGACAAGATGTATTTTCCAACACCTGAAGCCATTGCAAATAGTGAGCTTAGTTTTCTAAACATTCCTTATAGCCGTAAGCAAACCTTGCGGCTATTGGCGCAACATAATGTCAATTCATCAGACTCTTCAGATTCATTAGTAGATGACTGGTTAAGTATAAAAGGCATAGGACCTTGGACGGTAGCTTATGCAAAAATGCGTGGACAATCTTCTCCAGATATATGGCTTAACACCGACTTAATTGTTAAAAAACAACTAGCAAAATTGACAATAGATACGGAATTAGCGCGTCCATGGCGAAGCTACCTAACATTGCAACTTTGGAGTATGGTGTGACTGAGAACAATCATTTTATCGAATATTTGGATACCGCGTTGGGTACGTTAAAGGTTTGTGCCGACTTGGATGGTATTTCGTCAATTTGTTTTATACAAGAAAAGTGTAGGGCTACAAGTAGGTGTTTACATACCCAACAAACGCTTACACAATTAGAAGAATACTTTGCAGGTGAAAGAACGCAGTTTAATTTGAATTTAAACGCGAAAGGTACTTATTTTCAACATCAAGTTTGGAAACAACTTACCACTATTAAATATGGGCAAACCTGCAGTTATGCAGATATTGCAAAAGGTATAGGCAGTCCAAAGGCATCTAGGGCTGTAGGCGCAGCCAATGGACGTAACCCCTTGGCTATTGTTGTCCCTTGTCACCGTGTTATCGGCAGTAATGGTAAGTTAACAGGGTATGCATGGGGAACATCAATCAAAGCAGGTTTATTGGCGTTGGAAAAAAGAGTTATCTAATCAAACACCCTGCATACTTTAATCATATCTATTAAATGCATTCTCACTATATTCTAACCATCATATTTGGCCAAAAATATGGCGTCATCTATCCCGCAGATAACTTCTGAGATAATGCGGTGTAAAACACTAAGAGACACACCGTAACGCCCAGTTATTTGAACGGATGCAGTGCCCGTGGTGATGGCCAGAGTTGCCAACTTTTTATATAACTTCTGAGATAACTCGACCGCTTCGTGAAGAACAGTACCGGGCATCAATAACATAAATTTAACCCCACCCCAGCGACCTAAAATATTTTTCACGAATAGTATGTTGCAACATTTGCGCAACCTGACGCAGCGCTAGATCGTCCGCTTTCTTGCCATAAATGTCATTAATGACATGTTTATCATTAATATCTGAAAAATGTCTACAGACTAGTCTGTCAGCGTACTCTATTTTTAATCATGATTAAAAGCTATCAGGTATGTTCAGATTAGAATATACGTTAAACCAAATGTTATTACTGACAGTAGATCAGCAAGTCAGTAGAATATGAAAATATCAAAGGTGTCGCATCGATGGATAACAGGCATCTCACTTTTAAAGGAAATTGCATGACTTTTTCAGTAATCGTTTTAGCAGCAGGCAAAGGCACAAGAATGAAATCTTCTTTGCCCAAGGTATTGCACCCCATTGCAGGCAAACCCATGGTTCAACATATTATTGATACAGTCAAAAAATTGGGTGCCACCAACATACACTTAGTGTATGGCCACGGACGAGAACAGTTGCAAAATAAACTCAGTCACAATGATTTGTCTTGGTGCCTTCAAGATCAACAATTAGGTACCGGCCATGCAGTGCAACAAGCCGCACCACATATTCAAGATAATGAAGACGTGCTGATATTGGTAGGTGATGCTCCGTTGATTAAAGAGTCAACACTAAGGCAACTCATAGCAGTAAAAAAACAGGCTGATCTTGCTTTGCTTACGGTCGAGCTAAAGGATCCCACTGGCATGGGTAGAATAGTCAGGCAAGGTCAACAAGTCA
>Ga0209712_10001306_pt1 | contig 21441 bp, 13 predicted proteins | sample ArcOceMetagenome_FD_187443 | JGI IMG/M metagenome (GOLD analysis project Ga0209712, IMG submission 187443) | Marine eukaryotic phytoplankton communities from Arctic Ocean - Arctic Ocean - Greenland ARC118M Metagenome (SPAdes) (version 2) | ecosystem: Environmental > Aquatic > Marine > Oceanic...
CAATTGGAATACAAGTAACATAACCACTATGAAAGGATTGTTTTGGGGAGCTTTAGCCTTCAATCAAGATGTTGGGGATTGGGATACCTCTTCAGTTACAAATATGACTTCAATTTTTGATCGTGCGCAAAGTTTTAATCAAGATATTGGGGATTGGGATACAGCTAATGTAACTAATATGACTCTTATGTTTTGGGGAGCTTTAGCCTTCAATCAAGACATTGGGGATTGGGATGTTTCTTCTGTTACCAGCATGAAACAAATGTTTCAGAGTGCTAGTTCATTTAATCAAAATATTGGTGCTTGGGACACTTCTAGTCTTACTTTAATGACATCTATGTTCCATGGAGCTTACGTATTTAACCAAAATATTGGTGCTTGGAATACTTCTTCAGTTACAAACATGCAATCAACTTTTGATTCTGCATCTAGCTTTAATCAAGACATCGGATTATGGGATGTTTCTTCTGTAACGGTTATGGAAGGAATGTTTTATGGCACTCCTTTTAACCAAGATATTGGAACTTGGAATATCTCTTCGTTGGTTAATATGAGCTATATGTTTAAAAACAATAGTAGCTTTAATAAAAACATTGGAAACTGGAATATATTAAATGTAACAGGTATGTCAGGTGTTTTCGATGGGTCCACAAGTTTTAATCAAGATCTTTCTGGATGGTGTGTAACAAACATTAATTCTGCACCATCTGATTTTTATTCGAACTCGGCTCTTACAGGATCTAATTTACCTGTTTGGGGAACCTGCGACAATACTGCACCTACCCTACTGTCATTCACTAGCAATGATTCAGATCAAGTTGTAACTGCAAGTCAAAATACAATCATTATTGCTAATTTCTCAGAATCAATTTTAGCAACCCCAACGATTCAGTTTTCAAATAATACAAGTGAAAATAACAACATGTCTCCTTACCCTTTTGGTGTTGAGACCCTAGACGGTAATAACTCCATTTCTAATGCGGGAGCGGGAGGATCAGATCAATGGCAATCTTTTACCATTTTAAACACCGGTCGCTTAACAAGGGTTGCTTGGAAAATGGCTAATCCTGTTATTAACGGTGTCGCTCAACCAATAATTATAAAAGTTTATCGTGGTTTAGGAACTTCTGGAGAGTTATTGGGTACAAGCCAAAACTTATTTACACCCGACTATAACGATGCAAATGGCTCATATATATCGGGAGTTTACATTACATATGATCTTATTCAAGAAAACATAAATGTTGCCCAAGGAGAAGTATTAACGATTCAATTACTTCTTGATAATGTAAATCAAAATGTTGGTTATTTAGATTTAAGCACTCAAAATCCATATTCTGGAGGAAAAGCTGGAAATAATGATTCTTGGGATTATATCTTTAAAGCCTATGTTCGTCCGTCTGCTTCAGGTCATGAAAACTGGATGTACAATTGGACAGTTCCGCAAAATACAAATACTCAAATATCAGCTTCAGTTTCTGGGGCAGATCTTTATGGTAACAGCTATAGTGGCAGTGATGTTCTGGCTTTTAATATACTTCCTAGTTACTTGCCAACAACTTTGTCACTTTCAAGTAATGCTTCGTATCAAAGTATAAATTCTTTGGATATTATTAATATAACTGCGAATTTTTCAAAACCTGCTAGCAATCCAAGAGTAGTCTTTACAGGTTCTTCAGAGACTACATCCAACACAATGACTCCCAACCCAAGTTTTGACTTTAATCAACAATGGTCTAAAAATACTTCGGAACAATTTTCTGAACCTAATAACAGTGGTGGTGAAAATCGAGCAGTAATGGGCTTTGATATAAACTCATCATCGTCCCATTCACAGTATAATGAAATTAGGTTCAATGACTATGATGAAAATGGTGATAATGTTGGATTATTAATTGAAGTTGCTGAAACTGTAAATAACATATCTGGTTTTGTTAAAGTTGGAAGTTATGGTGGTTCAAATTATTTAATTTCTTCAAGTAAATACAATAGTTTCTCAACAATTGATCAGTTATTAAGTCAATTAAACGTTCGTTTAATTACATTGGAATCTGTAGGAGAGTTTAACTACATAAATAGCCTTTTTGTTAATAATTCTATGGATGTTTATGATAACCACCCCTACTGGATTGGATTACAACAAGACACCAGCAGTTCAGAATACTCAGAACCTTCTGGAGGTTGGTCGTGGATAAGTCCTCAGTATTCAGAATGGCAATATAGTTGGACGGTTTTATCCAATGTTTCAACTGGAGTATCTGTATCCATATCAGCAAATGAATATTCAGGAACCAATAGCTTAACATTTATTGTGTCTCCTCCAGAAGTTGAACTAACAAGCTCCGATGTGGATCAAGTTGTAGCTGAAAGCTCGGTAGTTACTTTTACTGCTACTGTTTCAGGTTCTGGTTCTGGGAGTATTAGTCCAACATTATCGATACTTGCAACGAGCACATATGACAATTCTCTTGTAACTTTAATAGATAGTGCAACTATGGTGTTCAGTCAAAATAATAGTTGGAATTATATTTGGACTGTTGTAAGTACTCAAACGCATGACAATGTGGGAGCTCGAGTATCATTTGGTTCAATTGGTCAAGTAAGCCATAGCTCGAATAGTACCTCGACTTTAGATTTTGTAATTGATAATAACAATCCTGCGGTTAGTGACATAAGCTATAATTCTAGCTCTAATAAGGTGGAAGTCGTGTTTAATGAACCTGTATTCACGCAATCTGGTGACACGTATACTGGATTACTGACTACAGCTGATTTCAGTTTCAGTTTAAGTAACGGTTCAGCTTTACTGGGCAGTAGTACTCCACTGAGTATATCAGCAAGTGGAACAACGTATACTTTAGGTGTTGACCTTTCTGGGTTCATTTCAGGAGCTGAAGTACTTACAATTACTCCAACAGCCAATTCAATTTATGATATCGCAGGGAATGCTATTTCAACTTCTGGAAATGAATTATCTGTTAACCTTATTGACAATATTAATCCCAATATCACCGCTTTAGATTTAACAAATGACAACAGTTCTGTTATACTGGCCTTTAGTGAAGAAATATTCTCCTCTTCAGCAAGTTCATTTAATAGTTCAACAGCCAGTTCTACTGTATATTCTATACCAACACAACAAACTCAAACAAGTAGCTGGTCACCCTGGATATATAATTTTGATCTCAATGTGCCTCAAGGGTATTTCGTTTCTAAAATTACATTTGATTTTGACGCAGTAGATCAAGGATGGGGTGGAACTAACGCGAATGCTACCATAAAAATCAACAGTACAGAGCTAGGAAAAGCACAATTAACTCATAGCGTAAATAACTTTACGGTAGCTAAAACGGATACTTTCCAAGACTTTAACTACAACGGATCAAATGAATTAAAATTTTATTTCATTGGCTGGTCTGGTTGGAGTTCAACTACAACAAATGGTCAGCTCACTGTTTATTATTCTCCGTTGAATATAGCAGCTAATGATTTTGAATTGGGTATATCTGGAGGAAGTGCAACACTTGTAAGTAATACGCCATCGAGTATTTCAGTAAACGGAAATTCTTATTCGCTTGGGCTCAATTTAAATGGAACTGCAAACGGTTCTGAAGTATTAACTATAAATGCTGTTTCTAATGGTATCTATGATTCTGCTGGTAATGCTGCAGCTAGCAATATTAGTTCCATTACATTATTTGATAACATAGCCTCAACAATCAGTTCAACTATACTTTCAAACACCAATACAGGAGTAATCGTACAATTCACAGAGCCTTTAAGTAGCTTCTCAAATTGGAGTCCTAATGAACCTAATAACGCTAATGGTGGTGAACATTATGGGGAACTAGAACCTACAAGGAAATTCAATGATGTGACTGGTATCGGAGTTTATCAATCCTTAATTGAACTTGATAATACAACCAACTCAATTACTAACTACACCTATAAAGGCTCATTTCGAGGTCATTCTTATTTCATAAGTAATTCGAGTAATAATTTTGCAGATTCTAAACAAAATGCTGAACAAGTTGGTGGGTATTTGGCTGTCATAAAAAGTGAGGCTGAATTGAATTTCATTATTGAAAACACAACCAATACAGCACGTTATATTGGTTTATTTCAAGATGTGAATGATGAAACCTATAATGAGCCATCGGGAGGATGGAAATGGCTGGATGGTACTTATGCAGCTACTACTGGATTTAATCTTAATGTAATTAACCTTTCAATAACTGGAGGTACTGCGTCTTTAACAAATACTACCCCAGTTTCTGTGGTAGAAATGAGTAATAATCGATACTTTATAGAACTTCCAATTCAAGGAGAAGTATCCGGAAATGAAATAGTTACTGTTGGAATTAAAAGCAATACACTTTATGATGCTGCAGATAATATAATCTCCAGTACACAGGTCAATAACACTGTTCAACTTCAAGACACCAGCAAACCAACTGTTGTTCTATCTGATGACAGATCAAAAGAGATTTTTAAAGGAGGAGACATTATAGAAATCACTGCAACCTTTAACGAAGATATGGCAGCTTATCCTAGTGTATCTTTTTCCAATTCGAATTCAAGTTTTCAGATGTCAGCAACAAATTCTGCTTCAATTTGGACTTACAATTGGACTGTAACCGACACCCTTAACGAAACTGTTAATGTTAGTGTTGAAGGACAAGATTTACTTGGAAATACCTACACAGGTACAAACACTTTATCGTATGTAGTTGACAATACTGTTCCAATAATTATATTTTCTGACGACCAAACTGATTCCTATTTACGTTCAGAGGATACCGTAATCATAGAAGCTACATTCTCTGAAACATTAGGCAGCACACCTACGCTTATATTATCAGACGGGAATTTAAACAATACTGTAGCTATGAGTGGCTCGCCTTCTAACACCACGTGGAGCTACACATGGAGTGTTGGAGCTGCAGATTGGGCAGATGGCCTTGTTAGCATTCAAATACAAGAAGCTGAAGACCAAGGTGGAAACTCCTATTCAGGTACTGCAAGTTTGACTTATACGATTGATAATATTGCACCTACCCTTCAGTTGAGCTCTAATAGCGTATCGGGAGTTGTTAAGTCAGGTGATGAAATTGTTTTTGAAGCACTACTGAGTGAGGCAGTAACAAACCCGCCAGTGCTTTCATTTGGCGAAGCTTTCTCAACTCAATTGATGAGTCAAACAAATACACCAACAATCTGGACCTATAGCTGGAATGCACCTGAAGCTAATAACGGTTTGTATAGTGCAACAGCTTCCGTAACCGATGATGCGGGAAATAACCAAAGTCAAACAAATACACTTACTTTTACTCTTGATAACACAGCAGCTGTAATTAGTGAAATAAACTTATTGTCCAATAATACCGCAGTTGAAGTGACTTTTGACGATGCTGTATTCACTACCTATTCAACAAATGTTGCATCAGGAAGTCTTGAACTATCTGATTTTGGACTTGGGATAACCGGGGGGGAGGCGACATTACTAAACTCTATTCCAGAATCTGTAAGCATTAGCAACAACACCTACACCTTGTTCTTTTCAATACAAGGCAGCGCTACTGGAAGTGAAACCTTAACTATTACAATTAATTCGAATGCTGTATTTGATGCAGTTGGAAATCCATCCATTTCCAACCAAGTCACTTCTACTGTTCTTTTAAATGATATCACAGCTCCTTTCATCAGAGAAGCTCGAGTTATTAATGAAAACACCTTAAGCCTTTCACTTAATGAGCTTGCTTATTCTGGTAATTCTTCTGTTTTACAGGCAGCAGATTTCACTTTGAGTTTAAGCACAGGGTCTGCAACACTAGAAAGTCAAATCCCAGAAGGGTTGGAACAAGAAGGCAATACTTATTTGCTCTCTTTTACCATTACAGGTTCTATTAGCGCTAGTCAAACCATGAGTATTGATTTGGCAAATCCTATTCAAGACATAACGGGTAATAGTACAAATACATTAAATATTAACAATACAATTCAGCTAATCCCAGATTCAGATCAAGATGGTGTTTCTGATGATATGGATGCTTGCCCGGGAACTCCAACTGGAGAAACTGTCAATGGAGAAGGATGTGGTTTGAGTCAAGGGGATGATGATCAGGATGGAGTAAATAATGGAATTGATGTTTGCCCAGCAACTCCAAATGGTGTAGCTGTAGATGAAAAAGGTTGTTCTGATCTCCAAAATGATTTGGATCAAGACGGAATACCTAACGATATAGACCAATGTCCAGGAACCGGAGCAGCAGCAGAAGTTAATGAAAACGGTTGTGCGCAAATTCAGATCGACGAAGACCTTGACGGAATACTCAATGTAGATGATAAATGTCAGGAAACCGAAGAGGGTGCCGAAGTTGACACTAATGGCTGTGCTCAAATCCAAATTGATGAAGACCTTGATGGGGTACTCGATTTAGATGACGAATGCCTGGGATCAATAGCTGATGTTAGAGTCGATGAAAAGGGATGTGCTCGGGTTCAAAGAGATGAAGATCTAGATGGAATCGAAGATACTGAAGATCAATGTCCAGGAACTGTAATTGGAGAATCTGTTGATGAATTTGGATGTTCTTTAATTCAGAAAGATGGAGATTTAGATGGTGTAGGAAATGAAGATGATCTTTGCCTTGATACACCCCTAGGAACTATAGTTGACGAAACAGGTTGTTCTCAACAAGACTTAGATATTCTAGAAGAAAATAAAGATAACGATGGTGATGGTGTTCTCAATACACTTGATCGATGTGATGACACTCCACTAGGAGCAACTGTTGATTTAAATGGATGTACTCTGGTTGAACTAGAAGCCGTTGCAGATTTAGATAAAGATTTTGATGGTATACCCGATACACTTGATTCATGCCCTGAAACAGAAAGAGGTTTATTAGTAAATGAATTTGGATGTTCATTAAGTCAAATTGATCGGGACCGTGATCGGGTAATGGATGATATAGATTTATGTCCCAATACACCACTAGCAGAAGAAGTCGACGAATTTGGTTGTTCCGTATCACAATTAGAAAATGACTTGGATCTTGACGGTGTTGTTAATGAAGATGATTTATGCCATGATACACCATTAGGAGAATCAGTAAATGAATTTGGATGTACCGAAGATCAATTAGAATTAGACACCGATTTGGATGGCGTGTTAGATGAAAACGACGACTGTTTGAATACCAAATTAGGACTCGAAGTCAATGAGGCAGGTTGTAGCGAAGGTCAACTAGATGATGATGGGGATGGTGTTGAAAATCAATTCGACCGATGTCCTGAAACTCTACTAAATACGGAAGTAGACGAAAACGGATGTTCGGAAGATCAATTGGATTTAGATGATGATAACGATGGGGTTAAAAACAAAAAAGATCTTTGTGCTGGAACTCCTATCGGAACACCAATTGATGAAAATGGTTGTCCCTTCAACCCACCTACAATTTATTCAGTTGAATTCGAACGTCTTGAAACAAAAAGCATTAATATGGACATTCCTGTTGATGCTCCACTAGGTAAAATAATTGCTTTTGATGATAATCCAAAAATATCTACTGAAATTGTAGCTGCATCTCTTGATCTTTCAAGTACTCTAATCCCAATGCTAGCTTATAATATCGAAAGTGGTGGTGATTCTGATTATTTTAGACTCGAAGGAGATATGACATATCTTATTAAGCCTATTGATTATGAAGAGCAAAAAACTTTATCTGTCACTATAAGGGCAACAAACAGTAGAGGACTCTCTAGTACCTCAATAATGAAACTTAACGTTTTAGATATCCCAAATACCTATACGTTCTCATTTTATACTTTAGCTGTGTTTCCTGTTGACGCTAGCACTACAATTGATGCCAAAAATAGTTACAGAAGATATTTCAATCCTAACACCACTAAGGGAGTTGGGAAATGGAAAATTAAAAAGAAGATTAGTGGAGGTGCAGATGCTGCTTTATTCTCAATTGGAAGTAGTGGTGACCAGCAAAAAAATGGTTCAGGTGAATCCGAAGATTACTTAGAGTTTATAAACCCTCCAGATTTTGATAACCCCCAAGATCACAACCGTGACAATATCTATGAGGTAGAAGTTATCAATGTGAATTCAGAAGACGGAGACTCTGATGTTCCTGTTGTTCTAACGCAGACTCAACTGGTTGTTCCAGAAGGAAACGCTACTGCCATTCAGTTACAAACTGTACCCGCAACGCCACTCGATGACACCGATGGTGATGGTGTTGTTGATATTCTAGATAACAGTCCTCTTGTAAGTAATCCAGATCAAAGCGATGATGATGGTGATGGTGTTGGAGATGTTTCCGATGATGCTGATCATGATGGGGTTTGGAATCCGAATGATACTTGTGCTGACACCCCATTTGGCTCTCGAGTCAACAAAGAAGGTTGTTTGATTTTTTACTTAGCACCTTCAAACTTCTCTCTTTCTAAAACGGAGAAATGCCTCGATACTAACAGCATTAGTTTAGTCGTACAAGATACTTCTGTAACCTACAACATTGCAGTAAGCGGTGCGGTTAACAAAACCGAAACCTTAAGCACAAATAACTGGACACTGAACAACCTCTCGGCAGGAGATTACTCCATATGTGTTACTGTTGATGGAATCCTTGATACTGAGTTTAAACGTTGTTTCGACCTTACAATCAATGAGCCTCAACCATTATCGGTATACAGTGCTTCAAGAAAAGGACAAGAAACAGTAAACTACAAACTTGCAGGAGGAAGTAGTTATTCCATTACCCACAATGGAATAACCAAACAAACTACACAAAGCGATTATACTCTTACTCTAGAGAAAGGAGCTAATATGGTTTCTATTTCTACAGGAATAGCGTGTCAGGGAATCTTTGAGCAAGCGTACTTCAATTCAGATACTGTTGTTACCGCACCGAATCCATTTAATGATATGTTAGCGATCTATGTTGGTGGTGAAGAAATGGATGCGAGTATTGAACTATATTCCAATGATGGAAGAATAATCACATCTCAACACTATTCATTAACCATAATGGATCGAACCCTATATATCGATACTTCGGATCTGATAACGGGAAGTTATGTTGTTAAGGTCACCAATGCTAGTGTAAATCAATCTCAAATTGTCATTAAAGAGTAATGCATATGAAAACAATACAATCGTTTAGCATCCTTTTAATTTTCACACTAATAGTATGGGGTTGTTCCTCCAGTGAACCAGCTCCTTTAAACCCGAGTATTCCCACGTTAAGCTTTCCTATAAATGAGGAAACCTGTTTAGAAGGAACCTCGATCAACGATTCCCAAAGCAGTTTGGAGTTTCGTTGGAGTGCTGCTCAAAATGTAGAAAGCTACCGCCTGGATGTAAAAAACCTAAGTACGAATCAAAAAGAAAGTTTTAGTACTTCTGGGACATCGTACAGTGTAACCTTGTCAACTGGAACGCCCTATTCTTGGGATATTACTGCAGTTGGGGAAGAAGGCAGCGAATCAGCTTCTAGTGTTTCTTGGAAGTTTTATTTAGCAGGAGCAGGTATTACAAACTACACACCTTTTCCTTCAGAATTATTAGCTCCTAGATCGGGATCTTCGGTTACTCCAGTTGATGGCAATATAGCATTGAAATGGAATGGATCTGATGTTGATGGGGACTTGGATTATTTTGAACTCTATTTAGATACGACAGATGCAACTACGCTAGTGCAGCAAGTAGCTGCAGAAAGTTCCACAACAGCTTTTATCGTAGCTGTTGAAAGTAGCACTACCTATAGCTGGAAAGTTGTTGCGGTGGATGCTAATGGGAGTAAAAGTGATTCAGGGGTATATTCTTTCCTAACAAATTAACTCGCCTTAGAGTGCAGTACGGATCGTTTCTAGAAACTGATCCAATGCATGGTTGGTCTGTGTCCCAGAATCCATATCCTTCAAAACAAAACTATTACTTGCGAGTTCATCAGGACCTATCACTATGAGTAAAGGTATGGTCTTAGCATTGGCGTAAGAAAACTGCTTTTTCATTTTGGCCGCATCAGGATAAAACTCAGAACGAATCTGATGATCACGAAGTGTTTTGACCATTTGATTACACAACAAAGCATACTCTTCTCCAAAATTAGCAAACAAAACTTGTGTCCCATTTTGGGCAGAAGCTGGAAATAAATCCAATTCCTCTAAAACCAAATAGATGCGATCGAAACCAAAAGAGATTCCTACTCCACTGGTGTCTTTTAAACCAAAACCAGCAGTAAGATCATCGTAACGTCCACCTCCACCAATAGAGCCCATTTTGACACCTTCTGGTGCAGCAACTTCAAAAATACAGCCAGTATAATAATTGAGACCACGTGCGAGTGTTACATCGATATCGAGCGTCATGGATTTTAATCCAATTTGAGTGACATGATCAACAACAAAACGCAGTTCTTCGATTCCCTTGGAACCAATTTCTGAATCTTTAAGGAAGACCGATAGTGTATTCAACTTAGAAGAATAATCACCAGATAAGCCCATCAAAGGGAGAACTTTATCTATGGATTCATTAGAAAATCCTTTATTCAATAATTCTTTTATAACACCTTCTTGTCCGATCTTATCAAGTTTATCAAGGGCAACAGTAAAATCAATGATTTGATCAGATGCTCCCAAAACCTCAGCAATACCAGCTAAGATTTTACGGTTGTTTATTTTTAAACAAGCACCCGATAATTTCAATTTATCGAAAACATCATCATATAAACCACAAAGCTCAACTTCTTGCCAAAGAGATTTACTCCCAACAGTATCGGCGTCGCACTGAAAAAACTCTTGAAAACGACCATGTTGGGGTCTATCGGCACGCCAAACAGGTTGAATTTGGTAGCGTTTGAACGGGAAACTAATATCGTTTTGGTGCTGCACTACATAACGTGCAAAAGGAACCGTGAGGTCATAACGAAGTGCTTTCTCGGACAAGGAATTTGAAAATGCAGCTAATTTATCATCAGCCAGCGCTTCAAGGTTTGCTTTTTTGAGCTTGTCTCCTGAGTTTAAAATTTTAAAAATCAAACGATCACCCTCTTCGCCATACTTCCCTAGTAAGGTTGAAGTTTTTTCAAAAGAAGGAGTTTCTATAGGCTCAAAACCATAGGTTTCAAAAGAGGTAGAAAGTATATCCTTTAGGTAGTTACGCTGTGCAACTTCTTTGGGCGAAAAATCTCGAGTTCCTTTTGTTATGGATGGTTTCATTCGGTTGAATCTAATTAAACTTAAAGCAAATATCCTACTTTTTAGCTAGGATTTGAAAGAAATGAAGTGATACTTTTAAAGTAGGTACCTTCTGTTATACGAGCACCTTTCTGTATTAAATCAAAAATATCATGATTTCGGTTTTGGTATTTCTTCTGAGATTGAAAGAGCGTAATCGAATCGGATTGCAAATTGGCTTCCAACCATTTGAACCCATCTGGGCTTGTAAAATCTTTAGTTTTATCTTCCGACTTTACCAACACAAGGTTCATTTGTTCGTCTAAGCATTCAAATAAAAATAAATGCTGAGGATTGAGATGTTCAATAAAAAGATTTTTGCTGAGTACGTCATTCCAAACCAAATCACTAAATCCATCCAAGAGGTTTTCCGCTTGAGGGGAATCTTGGTTCTTGAGCTGATCCCATTCCTTTTTATCAATAGAATTTGCTGCTAAGAAAGTAGCGAATTCCTGATGAAGTGCTTCGAATTGCTCGGTTGATAATCGTTTATATTCCATAAAAAAACCCCACCTAAAAAAGTGGGGCTGATTTTTTAGCGTTTTGAAATCGTGCTTATTCAGCAATAATTTCGAAAGCAACTTGTACAACAACAGCTCTATGTAATCGAACTGCAGCTTCATAAGCCCCTAAACGTTTGATTGTTTTACCTGGAAGAGTAATGAATTTCTTTTCAATGGTTTCACCATTTTTTTCAAATGCATCAGCAACATCTTGGCTCCCAATAGAACCAAATAATTTGTCACCACTTCCAACTTTAGATTTGATTTTAATCTCAAAACCTTGAAGTTTTTTACCAAGTTTATTTGCGTCGTCAACTAACTTTTGCTCTTTGAACGCGCGTTGTTTTAAATTTTCTGCAAGTACTTTTCTAGCAGAAGAAGTTGCGATAACAGCTTTCCCATGAGGGATTAAGAAGTTACGGCCATATCCATTTTTTACTTTTACGATGTCATCCTTAAATCCAAGGTTTTGTACATCTTCTCTGAGTATAAGTTCCATTGATCTAAGTTTTTATTTTAATAAATCGCCTACATAAGGCATTAAAGCTAAATGACGTGCACGTTTAACGGCTACAGAAACTTTTCTTTGGTATTTCAAAGAAGTTCCAGTCAAACGACGAGGAAGTAACTTCCCTTGTTCGTTAACAAATTTAATTAAGAAATCTCCGTCTTTGTAATCGATGTATTTAATACCCGATCGTTTAAAACGACAATATTTCTTTTTGTTGTTTGTTTCAATATTTAATGGAGTTAAATAACGGATTTCTCCCTCTTTTCTCCCTTTAGATTGTTCTTCAATTTTTGACATAACTACTAGGCTTTTGCTTTAGATTTCTTTGCTCTTTTCTCTGCCCAAGCAATCGCATGCTTGTCTAGACTTACCGTAAGGTATCGCATGATACGCTCATCTCTTCTAAATTCTACTTCTAGAGGTCCAATAGCATCTCCAGGTGCAGTAAATTCGAGAAGGTGGTAAAAGCCACTTTTCTTGTTTTGAATTGGGTAAGCTAATTTCTTTAGCCCCCAGTCTTCTTTGTTAACAAACTTGGCTCCTTTTCCAGTCAAAAGGTCTTCAAATTTCTTAACTGTTTCCTTTATCTGTTCATCAGATAAAACGGGATTTAGAATGAAAACAGTTTCGTAATGATTCATATTTATATAATTTTAAGTGTGCAAAAATAAGCAATTAGCTACGTATACCAAACATTTAACAGTCTTTTTTAACCTCCAACTGCCATATCAATTAAATTATTTTAACTTTGAGATAGAATACACTCCATGAAATTGAATTACCTACTTCTAGATCCCAATGACGTTGCACGTATTCAAGTTAGGCAACGTTTGAAAGAAATCTCTTCCTTAAGTCTCACCAAAGAGTTTTCGAACTTCACAGATTTAAAGAACTTTTTGCAGTACGAAACTACCGATTTTTTGTTGATTGACCCCTCTGAAAATGAAGATAAAATCTTTAAATTCATCGAGCAATATGGTATTCAAAAACAAGTAGTTTTTACTTCTAAAAAATCAACACATGCAGTCAAGGGATTCGAGTTGGGAATTCTAGATTTTCTCCCAAAACCCTTTACCCTAGGAAGATTTGAAATGACTTTGGAACGTTTAGAAAATAAAAATATCGGCACAAAGCCTGTTAATCCTGAACTTAAAAAAAACATTGAAGTTAAATGCAACCTAAAAACTGAAAAAATAACCCTCTCAGCTATCCAATGGATTGAAGCTATGGGTGACTATGTGAAAATTGTTACTTCCAAAAAAAAGTACATTGTCTTATCTTCAATGAAAAGGATACAACAACGGATTCCAGAAAAACATTTTTTTAGATGTCACAAATCTTACATCGTCAACATGGAAGAGGTTTCAAATTTTTCACAAACTACCGTTTTTCTTAAAAACAAACCGATCCCTTTGAGTCGAACCAAAAAAGAAGGCTTTAAAACGGCTTGGTCGAGTCGTTATTGAGGATCAACATCTACTGCAACACGAATACTTCGATAGGCTCCAATTGCTTCAAAACTTTTTAAAGAAGATACAACAATCGCTTTTACTTTATTCCGACTAGAATTATCAATAAACTTTACTAGTAACTGTTTGTGATACAAATTACGGACACGAGCAATTGGAGGATCAACCGGACCTAAAACTGATCCTTGTAAACTCATATTTAGTGCATTGACCAGCCACTGCGACGCCTGATCTACTTGATGGTAGTCTTTTGCTTTGAGTGTAATTCGAATGAGCCTATAAAAGGGCGGGTACTGATACTCTCTTCGTTCTTTCAATTGAGTTGCAAAGAGCGTTTCGTAATCGTTTTCAATTACCTGAAGCAATACCGGATGCTCTGGCGTAAAAGTCTGTATCAATACGTTTCCTTGTTCTTTAGATCGGCCTGATCTTCCCGCTACTTGAGACAGCATTTGAAAACTACGCTCGTGTGCTCTAAATTCAGGGAAATTAAGTAATGGATCTGCGTTCAAAACCCCAACCAAAGCAACGTTCTTAAAGTCGAGACCTTTGGTTAACATTTGTGTTCCAACAAGAATCTGAACATCACCCAGGGTAAACGATTCGATGATGTTGTCAAAAGAACGCTTCCCTCGGGTACTATCCCAATCCATTCGTGCCACTTGATTTTCAGGAAAGAGCTCATTCACCTGTTCTTCTATCTGTTGGGTTCCCATACCTTTCACATTCAACGTATTGCTTCCGCAAGCGCTACAAGCTGCCGGTTTTGCAATATGATAGCCACAGTAATGACAGCGCAATTGTTGGTTGTATTGATGATAGGTTAGTGTCACATCACAATTGGTGCATTGCGGAATATGTCCACAGGTAAAGCATTCCATAACTGGAGCATACCCCCTCCTATTTTGAAATAAAATCACTTGCTTTTTTTCTGCTAAAACATTTTTAATGGCGTCAATTAATTCCTGAGAAAAGAAACCATTCATTTGTTTTTTCCGATGCGCTTCTTTCAAATCAATACACCTGATCTTGGGCATAGAAATCCCTCCAAATCGGGTAGTAAGTTGCGCATATCCATATTTTTTTCGTTCCACATTAAAACGAGTTTCTATGGCTGGAGTGGCAGAACCCAACAAAACTTTAGCGCCTTGAAGTTTCCCCAAAACAATAGCAGTATCACGAGCATGATAACGGGGAGCTGGATCGAATTGTTTGAATGAGCTTTCATGCTCTTCGTCCACAATAATAAGTCCTAAATCCTTGAACGGAAGGAAAACAGACGATCGAGCACCTAAGATAATCTGAGCTTTTTCTTGTTTATTGATGATGTTGTTCCAGACTTCTACCCGTTCATGTATCGAAAATTTAGAATGATAGACAACTACTTTAGAACCAAATCGATCTTGCAATCGGTGGATCATTTGAGAGGTTAACGAAATTTCGGGCAACAAATACAATACTTGCTTTTCTTGTTGTAACACCTGCTCCATCAAATCAAAATAAACCTCAGTTTTACCAGAAGAGGTTACTCCTTCTAAAAGGACAACATCTTGATTTTTAAATTGTTCCTCCAATGCTTCGAAGGCTTCTTGTTGTGCCGGTGATAATTCAATCTCACTTTTGTGCATTGAAGCTACATAAGGAATTCGGTCTTCTTCAAAAAAAGATTCTACCAAAAAGCCCTTGTCTAGGAGTGTTTTGAGCGCCGAACTAGTCGATCCGGTTTGCTTCAACAGAGGCGTTACCTTAGTCCATTGATCCAGTTCCGATTGCGCACTATAAATTCCTAGCACAAGAGCACTTTGGCGTGGCGCTTTGCTTAGTACGTCAAACAAACCTGCCAAGGCTTCTTCTGCTCGATAGTCTTCAGCTATTTGAACGTAACGAACCCGTTTGGGTTTAAATTTCTCTTTTAATTCTTGATACGATTCAATTACTTCTTTTTCAAGCAGCGATTGTATCAAAGGAAAAATATGCTGTCGATCTACAATTTTACGAATCTCATCTACAGTTAGCGTTTTCTCGTCTAAGGCTTCATAAACCAAAAACTCTTCGTCCGAAAGCGTATCTTCTAGAACAGCTACTTCTCCATTTTTACGAATCAAAGTTTCACTGGTCAAAAGTAAAGCAGAAGGAAGTGCCGCTTTTAAGACAGAACCCATAGAACACAAATAATACTTTGCCATCCACTCCCATAACCGTATTTGTTGTTCGGTAACTACAGGGTACTCTTCTAAAATTACGGCAATAGTTTTGGGTTCGTATGTTTGAGGTGCGACCTCGTGCTTACGGTATACGATCCCCGTATACATTTTGCTTTTCCCAAAAGGAACTCCAACTCGAAAACCCGGTCTTAAAAAATGATATTCCTCTTCCGTAACCCAATAAGTAAAGGGTTTAGGTAAGGGCAAAGGCAGCAATACATCAATAAAAAAGTGCATAGCCGTGTTTTAAATTTCTGTGGTATTCGTTTTGGGTTGCTTGTTCAATTTGTTCAAAGTTGCATTGAGTTCAAAACCCAAAAGCAATAGGATGGAATTAATCCAAGTGTAAAGCATAAATAAAAGTAAAGCCCCTATAGAACCATACAGTTGGTTGTACGTCGAAAAACGATCGACATAGATTCCAAAAAGATAGGTGCTTGTAACGAGCAACAAGGTTGTCATTAAAGCCCCTGGAGAAAAAAAACGGTTTACCTTTCCCTCGACTGTTCCGAAAAAATATAAGGTAGATATAGAAAAATAAGCCAATACAACGAAAAAGAAAATTTGAGCTACACGAACCCAATTGACTGTGTTTGGAATGAAATCTTGGATGTTACGTAAGAAATACAATTCAAAAAAGATAAACACTGCAACTGCGAACAGCAGTAAAACAGCCAACAGTATACTGACAGCCATCGAAATCAAATATTGCTTAAAAAAGTTGCGTGTCAAGTCTACGTGATACGATTCCTCAAAACTAGCAAAGATTGCATTTACACCGTTTGCTGTTAAAAAAATTGATAAAATAAAAACAGAAGACAATAATCCTCCCCTAGGTTTGCTCTGTATGTCTTCGAAAATTGACGAAAAGAATATATGTGTTTCTTGTGGGAGTAATGCCTCTATAAACTCCAGCAAAACACCATCAAAATTGATAATGGGAATGAATGGAATTAAATTCAACACAAACAGTAAAAAAGGGAATAATGCCATGAAAAAGCTAAACGAAATACTCCCTGCACGAGCTGTAAATGCACCGCGAATAATACCCAAAAGATACATTTCGATTAAATCGTAAACGGAAAAGCTTTTCACACCTGGAAGTTTAATTAACTCCAGAGCTTTAATAAGCTGTCCGATAAGCGGAATTTTTTTTAGTTTTTCTTTCATAGCTCAACTATAGTTCAAAAATACTAATCCCCAATCAACTTCTAATGGCTTCGAAGATTTTTTTAAAAAAGAAATATTTTTTTACGGGCATGAAAATCAAAACTCAACAGGAGTTTTGTAATTTTAAAGCATGGAAATACAATTGATTTGCATTGGCAAAACAGATGATTCTGAATTACAAAAATTGATTTCAAATTACGAAAGTCGTTTGAAGCACTACCTAAAGTTCACGCTTCAAGTGATCCCAGACCTCAAAGATGCCAAAAACCTTTCTCAAGAACAACAGAAAGCAAAAGAAGCTGTTTTAATTGAAAAACAATTGTGCACTTCTGACGTAGTTATTTTATTAGACGAATACGGGAAAGAGTTTTCTTCGGTTGGATTTTCAGAATTTTTAAACAAAAGAATGAGTTCAGGCTGTAAGCGTCTTGTCTTTATAATCGGAGGTCCTTATGGGTTTGCAGCTTCATTGCACCAGCAATACAAAGCAAAAATATCGCTTTCACAAATGACTTTTTCTCACCAAATGATACGTCTATTTTTTGTTGAACAACTGTATCGAGCCAATACCATTCTAAAAAACGAACCCTACCATCACCGCTAAAATGATTCTATGAAACTTGTATTCGCAACCCACAACCTCAACAAACTTAAAGAAATTAAAGAACTGGTTCCTTCTGGAATTGAGATCTTAAGCCTCACAGACATCAGTTGCACCGAGGACATTGAAGAGACTGGGGTGACCTTAGAAGAAAATGCTAAAATTAAGGTAGATTACATCAAGGACAACTATGGATATGAATGCTTTGCAGACGATTCTGGATTGGAAATCGATGCCCTTGACGGCGCACCTGGTGTCTATTCGGCACGTTATGCTGGTGCTGAAAAAAGTAATAAAAAAAACATTGAAAAAGTGTGGGCTAAACTTGCTGACAAAAAAGATACCTCAGCACAATTCAGAACCATCATTGCAGCTCGTATCGATGGAAAAACATTTCAATGCGAAGGCAAAGTACGTGGAACTATAATTTCTGAAAAACGAGGAGAAGGCGGATTTGGTTATGACCCAATTTTCATCCCAGAAGGGTACTCCGAAACTTTTGCAGAGCTGGGAAAAGAGATCAAAAACGAGATCAGTCACCGAGCAAAAGCATTTCGTGTTTTTCTAAGTGTCTTATAGCTAGATATTTGAACCTCATATTAAAAATGGTTTAAAAAGTGCTAAATGGATAATTAACAGTACCTTTGCGGCAATGAAAACATTCCAAGAACTTGGTCTTAATGATGCGTTATTAGAGGCTATAAAAGACATGGGGTTTGAAACCCCATCAGAAGTACAAGAAAAAGCAATTCCAATCCTCCTAGAGAAAGACACTGATATCGTTTCTTTGGCTCAAACTGGAACGGGAAAAACAGCAGCATTTGGATTTCCAATGCTTCAAAAAATTGATCCAAAAAGCAGAACTACTCAAGGGTTGATTCTATCTCCTACAAGAGAACTCTGTTTACAAATTACACAAGAAATAAAAAATTACGCTAAGCACATGAAAGGTGTGAATGTTGTTGCCATCTATGGTGGTGCAAGCATTACCGATCAGGCTAGAGCAGTTAAAAAAGGAGCGCAAATTTTAGTTGCTACTCCTGGACGTATGCAAGACATGATCCGCAGAAGATTGGTCGATGTATCTAAAATTGAATATTGTGTTTTAGATGAAGCTGATGAAATGCTTAACATGGGATTCTTTGAAGACATCACAGACATCCTTTCACATACACCCGACGAAAAAAGCACCTGGTTGTTTTCTGCAACGATGCCTAAAGAGGTTTCAGTAATTGCAAAAAAATTCATGCACAGCCCAGTAGAAATTACGGTTGGTGCAAAGAATGCAGGTACTAAAAATGTGAGCCATGAGTACTATAAAGTAAGTGGTCGTGATCGTTACCCAGCTTTAAGACGATTAGCCGATGCACATCCTCAAATCTTTTCTGTTGTATTTTGTAGAACAAAAAGAGATACACAGAGTGTAGCTGAAAAACTTATCGAAGATGGTTATAGCGCAGGAGCACTTCACGGTGATCTGAGCCAAAACCAACGGGATATGGTAATGAAATCGTTCCGTAACAAGCAAATTCAAATGCTCGTTGCTACCGATGTTGCAGCCCGAGGAATTGATGTAGATAACATTACCCACGTAATTCACTACCAACTTCCAGATGAAATAGAAACGTATACCCACCGAAGTGGAAGAACGGGTCGTGCTGGAAATCAAGGTGTGTCAATGATCATCGTTACACAAAGTGAATCACGTAAAATTCGTGCGATTGAAAAAATAATTCAAGCGAATATTGAAATGAAGAAAATTCCTACGGGAATGGAAATTTGCGAAACGCAATTATACTCTTTAGCTCAAAAAATAAAGAACACAGAAGTAAACGAAGAAATCTTCAACTACCTACCTAAGGTAGAAGCAGAATTAGAAGATCTCAGCAAAGAAGAACTTATTCAACGTTTGGTTTCTGTAGAGTTTGCACGTTTTCACAACTACTACAAGAAGTCGAAAGACCTAAATGGTAAATTTGAAGACAATCCAGCTGATAAAACAAAGCACAACAGAAAAGACACAACACGTTTCTTTATCAATGTAGGGGAACGCGATGAATACAACTGGATGGCGCTTAAAGATTTCTTAAAGGCAACTTTAGAAATTGACACCGATGATATTTTTCATGTAGACGTAATGGAGAGTTTTTCATTCTTTAATACACCCAACAGCCTACAAGAAAAAGTTATTGAAAAATTCACAGACTTTAAAATCGATGGACGTTTCATCAATGTAGAGATTTCTGAAAAAGGACCCAAAGGTAGAAGCGGCGGAAGCGGTGGAGGCGGCGGTAAACGCAGAAGTTTCAATAAAGACAGTGGCTCTGGTGGCGGCGGATATAAAAATAAATTCAACTCAGGTGGTTCTGGAGGTTCTGGCGGCGGCGGTGGATATGACCGAGGCAAAAGAAGAAGTTTTGACAACAATCCTGAAAAGAAATCAGGAGAATCCGGTGGATCTCCAAGAAGATCAAATTCTGGGTCAAAACCAACATACAGTTCAAAAGACAGTAAACCGGGTGGATTTGGTCGTAGATCAAGATCTTAATACGTTGTTGTTAATTTTTTAACAAAAAACGTTATTTACTGGACTCATGCCTTTTTCTTTATACTTTTGTATTATGGGTTCAAAAACATACAGATACATTCTTGTCTTCAGCTTACTTTTTATAAGTATAGCTGAAGCTCAAGATTCCAAAAGACAAATCCTTAAGGGAATTGTAGAAAACGAAACTACCGAGACCATAATGAAAAGTGTTCATGTCTTGAACTTGAATACTATTGTTGGATCAATTACAGACGACAAAGGAGTTTTCGAAATCGAAGCACAGGTCAACGACACTCTTTACTTTTCTTACCTTGGATTCAAACCTTTTAAGGTAGCTGTTACACAGGATATGATTAAGTTTGAAAATCCTAAATTCAAACTAACCGTATTGGCTTTTGCTTTAGAAGAAGTAGTTTTAAGTCCCTATAAACTTACTGGCTATTTAGATGTTGACGTTAAAAACGTTCCTTTAAATCCAGCTGGTAGATATAACATACAAGGTTTGCCGAGTAGCGGATACGAAGCAGGTAATCGAAATCGATCTTCGATATCCAAAGCCGTTGGAGCACTTTTTAATCCTGCCGATTTTTTATACAATCTGTTTGGAAAAAACCCAGCCCAAATGCGTAAGCTTAAAAAAATGCGTGCCGATGATGAAATTAAAAATCTACTCGCTTCTAAATTCGATCGCGAAGTACTGATTCAACTCTTAGGAATCGATCGAGTCAATCTTGAAGAAATTTTAAGAAATTGTAATTACTCCAAAGCATTTATAAGAGAGGCAAACGATTTACAAATACTTGAAGCCATAAGCGGCTGCTACGAAGAGTTTAAAATCTTGCAACTATAAGATGACACCTGCTGCCCTCAAAGAAAACCTACTGTCATACTACGCTTCCATAGAGGATCGAGACAAAGGCGTGCAGTTGATTAAAAAATACCCTTATTTAGCAGATGAGCTTGTTCGACTTGCATTTTCAAAAGACAAAAACGAGAGCACATTGTTGCTTCCTGGGTCTTGGAACGGTTAATTACAAATGCAAAGCACCTAAGTCTTTCTCCTTACTTTACTGAATTTCTTAAAACATTTCAATATCAGACTCATGAAAGCAAACGGAGACCTTTTGCAAAACTCTTATATCACCACTGTCAGGTTAAAAAAAATAGAGATCAATTAAGTGC
>Ga0209712_10001307_pt1 | contig 21438 bp, 17 predicted proteins | sample ArcOceMetagenome_FD_187443 | JGI IMG/M metagenome (GOLD analysis project Ga0209712, IMG submission 187443) | Marine eukaryotic phytoplankton communities from Arctic Ocean - Arctic Ocean - Greenland ARC118M Metagenome (SPAdes) (version 2) | ecosystem: Environmental > Aquatic > Marine > Oceanic...
TTTATATAGCATTATTGAATGGGTCGGGGAGTTGGCCGATATTTCCGAACGAGTCGGTTCTCGACTTGAATTGATGTTGGCCAACTAAGAGATTTACACAATGGATATTATTAATAATTACGGTTTTATATTAATCGTAGTCGCCGCTGCCGTTGGATTTTTAATGGCTTGGGGTATCGGTGCTAATGACGTTGCCAATGCGATGGGTACATCAGTTGGTTCAAAAGCACTTACAATCAAACAAGCTATTTTTATAGCCATGATATTTGAGTTTGCTGGTGCTTATTTGGCTGGTGGTGAAGTTACCTCTACTATCCGTAAAGGTATTATTGACTCGGCATATTTCATCGACACACCAGAATTACTAGTCTTTGGCATGATATCCGCACTTTTTGCTGCAGGTATCTGGTTAGCATTTGCTTCTTATCTTGGATGGCCGGTATCGACTACTCACTCAATTATTGGTGCGATTGTTGGTTTTGCCGCCGTCGGTGTCAGTGCTGATGCTGTAGAGTGGGGTAAAGTAGGAGGCATTGTCGGAAGCTGGATAATTACGCCCGCTATATCCGGTTTTATTGCCTTTCTGATATTCCAATCTGCACAAAAACTCATTTTTGATACAGACAATCCCTTCGAAAGTGCAAAACGTTATGTGCCTTTTTACATGGGGCTTGCTGGTTTTGTTATGGCTTTGGTGACGATAAAGAAAGGCCTTAAACACGTTGGGTTAGATATCCCAGCTGATCAAGGATATTTTATTGCTATCGGTATTGCAGTGCTCGTTGGCATTGCAGGAAGGCTGTATATTCGACGTGTAAAAATCGATCCAACGGCTGAAAGAGAAGCACAATTCGCTAATGTTGAGAAAGTTTTTGCAGTATTGATGATAGTAACTGCTTGTTGTATGGCTTTTGCTCACGGTTCAAATGACGTAGCGAATGCTATTGGTCCTTTGGCTGCGGTGGTCAGTATTGTCGAAAGCGGTGGTGAAATTGGCGCAAAATCTGCGTTAGCGTGGTGGATTTTGCCTCTTGGTGGTATCGGTATTGTTGCTGGTTTGGCATTATTTGGCCATCGAGTAATTAAAACGATAGGTCATGGCATTACTCACCTTACCCCAAGTCGCGGCTTTGCTGCTGAATTGGCCGCTGCTTGTACGGTTGTTATTGCATCTGGTGCTGGGCTACCTATTTCAACTACGCAAACGTTAGTAGGCGCAGTGTTAGGTGTAGGTATGGCCAGAGGTATCGCCGCAATTAACTTAGGTGTGGTCAGAAATATTGTGGTTTCTTGGGTGATAACACTCCCAGCAGGTGCGGGTTTGTCGATAGTTTTCTTCTTTATGATTAAAGGAATTTTTGCTCCATAAGTTAATTTTCAAGTTGACTATTTTGCTCTAAAACAGGTTAACCGTTTAAGCCAGCTCTCGTAGCTGGCTTTTTTATATGTGAAATTCTTTGATTCTGCAAACCCAAGTTTTTAATGAAATTAATATTAATAAAACTTCGTTTAAGTGACTGTGTAACCATCCTTTCCAGTCACTACATATTGTGTCTATTGTTCTTTTAACACCTAAGTATTGCTCTTGAGATAGCGTATTGATCACATTAAAAATTCCTATTTTTAAATCATGTAATAAATTATTCATTAAACATTCATCAAAAACACATAAAAATGTCATGCTGTCATATAAATGTAATAAAACTGTCATAGAGTATTTGCCCAATAAAATGGCAATTGATTACAACGCTTAATATTGGAAAATCTATGAAAATGCGTAATTCTTTTATGTTCTGTGTACTCCTCCTTATTCCTAATTTCTTGCTCGCTGGCGTTGTGACAACAGATGGAAGTGATTTAGTCGTCAATATTAAAGGCCCCATTGAAATTAAAACATCTGATGGTAATTACTCAGCAAAATTGGGCGGGCGTATTCAGTGGGATTATAATTATGCTGAACTAAATGGTGTTGCTGATGAAGATGACTTTAGTATTCGCCGGGCGCGTTTATATTTATCTGGAAACGTCAATGATTGGTCCTACAAAGTGCAATTTAACGTAGGCAATGATATCGGCGGAACTCACGAAGATTTATATATAAGATACAACGGTTGGGGTAAACAGGCTGTTGTTACAATTGGTAATCAAAATGAACCATTTGGTTTGGAGCAGCTAGAATCATCAAAAGATATTAGCTACCTTGAACGCTCTGCCGTTACTGAAGCTTATGCGCCTGGACGCAGGGAAGGAATACTATTCAGTGGTCAGCGTGGTGATATTACTTATGCTCTGGGTGTATTTGAGGATGATGGTGCAGGTGATAGCGATGGTACTGCCGTTACTGGCCGAGTGACTTATGCTCCTATCAAGTCTGCAAATCACGTGCTTCATTTTGGGGTTGCTCATAGTAACCGTGACCAAGATATCGACATCACTGGTTTAGAATTTGCGTATGCAAAAGGGCCGTATCATATTCAGTCTGAATTTATATCTTCTGAAGAAAGTAATGCAAGTCGAGAAGGTTTGTATGTGCAAGCAGGTTGGATTATTACAGGTGAAACAAGACCCTATAAAAACGGCATTTTTAAGCGAGTTAAGCCAGGAAATTCATCAGGAGCTTGGGAAGTCGTTGTTCGCTACGAAGATGGAGATGGCGCATACTCAGACGAGGAACTTGGTTCTACTGATGCAACGTCATATGGTGTTGGGGTCAATTATTATCTAAACAAGTTTATTCGTATCGGTGCAACCTTCACCGAGGCAAAAGATAATATTAATAATGATGATGGCAGTGAGTTTCGAACCCGGATACAAATAGTTCTGTAGATCACCTCTAAAAGTAACCCAGGAAGGATGACATTATTGCATCCTCCTGAATGCTGAATTCAGTATCATTAAAAGTCAGTTTTATCATAGTTAAATTAATTTAATTATGCAGTGCACATTGATTTTTAATCTTATTCTAAATATTTCACTGCAGTAACATTTCTGAATTCGTTCTGTAACTTCCCTGACCCATAATATTAAACTTTTGTGACATCTATCTGATGTAACAAAAGTGTCATGCTCCTTAGTTATTCTTCTCGCGTTTTTTAATTCTTATAAAATTACTCGCATTTGGAGCACACAATGGAACTTATGAACATCTTTAGAGCTAGTGCAATTGCAGCAGCATTAGTTTTGGCCGGTTGTGGTGGAGATATCAATATTAGTGAAGGTGATATCAATAACAGCGTGACAGATAATAGCGTAACCAACAATACTAGCGGCGACGGTGGCACTGATGATACACCCGTTGTCATCGATGACCGTCCGGGTGATGCGAGTTCATTTTTATCTTCTCAGGTTTCTACTGCTTTAGGTGAAACAGTTGAAGTGCGTTCTATTTCAGGCCGGCTAGTAGCATCTGATGCAGATGCTAGCGGCAACATAACATTATCAAACGATACAATATGGGCGCTTGAGGGAGCCGTGTTTGTTGGTAATGACAATGCCAACTCAGTTAATTTAGTCATTGAGCCAGGCACTATCGTTTTTGGTCGAAGTGGCAGTGATTATCTAGTGGTGAGTCGAGGTTCTGATATCGAAGCAGTGGGTACTGCAGCTAAGCCAATTATCATGACCTCTTTTAATGATGTTGTCGGTGATGAAGTAGCGGCGGGTCAATGGGGTGGTGTGATTATATTGGGTAACGCACCTTCCACCAAGTGTCCACAAGATGGTACCGATTGTTCATTACAAGTTGAGGGTGTCCAGAGTGGTGCCGTGTTTGGTGGCAACGACAGTACGGATGACTCAGGAACGCTAAATTATGTGGTAGTTAAATATGCTGGATTTGAAATTGCGCCAGATAACGAACTAAATGGCATCACTTTTGGCGGTGTTGGTTCAGGTACAACAGTTGATTATGTTCAAGTACACGCAAATGCCGATGATGGTGTTGAATTCTTTGGCGGCTCGGTTTCTGCTAAACATTTAGTTTTAACCTCTATTCAGGATGATTCTGTAGATTGGGATAATGGATATAACGGTAAGTTACAGTATGTTTATATTGAACATGCTGCTGATGGTTCTGATGCTAACCGTGGAATTGAAGGTGATGGCGACGGCGGTAACGGTTTAGACTTTTCACTTCCGCAGATTGCGAATATCACTATAGTTGGAAACGATTTTAACACCGAGAATTCAGACTCAGAAGGTGTGTTATTGCGTGACCAAACGGGGGCCTTGATTACCAACATGTTGATCACTGGTACTGCTGGAATGGGGGAGTGTTTAGAGATGGACACCGACGAGACCGCTCAAGCTAACCTTAGCGATGGTGACATAACTATATCTAATTCTGTTATAGCTTGTGCTGAAGCCTTTAATACGCCAGATGGTGCTATTGATCTTGAGTCTTGGTTTACCACAGACCAATCAGGTAACCAACTTGTTGCCTATGCAGACCGCGCAAATATTGGTTTGAATATTGACGGGTCTTTAACATCTGAAAGTTCGCTATTAACTGCTGGTGGTGATCCAGCTGCTATTGATGGTTTCTTTGAGACCAATACTTTTGTTGGTGCTGTTGCAACCTCTGCTGATGACTGGCGTCAAGGTTGGGCATTTGGTTTTGGTGGTGGTGAAGTGGGTGTTGTGACTTCTGTTTCTGGTTGCCCTTCAGGCACTACTACTATTGGGATGGTCGATGGTCAAACTAATACCTGCCAAGTGTCAGGTCGTATTACATCAAATCTCACACTGACTGCAGGTAATCATTATGCGCTATCTGGTGCGGTTATTGTGGGTGGCGACAATGCTGACAGTGCTACTTTGACTGTTGAGCCAGGAGTGGTTGTGTATGGCAGTTCAGGTAATGATTATCTAGTTGTCAGCCGAGGTTCTAAAATAGAAGCCAACGGAACTGCAGCATTACCTATTACCTTCACTTCTAGCCAACACGTTTCTGGCGGAGTGGTTGCTGGATTGGTTGACGGTGTTGCGGGTCAATGGGGCGGCTTAGTTATATTGGGCAATGGTAACTCAACTAAGTGTCCACAAGATGGTTCACAATGTTCACTACAAGTTGAGGGTGTGCAGGAAGGTGCTGTTTTTGGTGGCACTGACGATACCGATAACTCCGGTACGTTACGCTATGTTCGCGTGATGCACGGTGGATTCGAAATTGCGCCTGATAATGAATTAAACGGTATTACATTTGGTGCGGTTGGTTCTGGTACAACAGTTGAATATTTGCAAGTGCATAAAAATGCTGATGATGGTGTTGAGTTCTTTGGTGGTGCAGTCAACGCTAAATACCTTGTTCTAACAGGTATTCAAGATGATTCTGTAGATTGGGATAACGGCTATAAAGGTAAAATGCAATTTGTCTTGGTTAAGCACGCCGATGATAATTCAGATGCAAATCGTGGTATTGAAGGTGATGGTGACGGCGGTGATGGTGCGGTTTTCTCAAACCCTACAGTGGCTAACATGACTATTATTGGTAATACCTTTGATACGGCTGAATCTGACTCTGAGGGTGTATTACTAAGAGACCAGACTAACGCTCAATTGTATAACTTTGTGGTCACTGGGCCTGCAGGAATGGGCGAGTGTTTTGAAGCTGACTTGTCAGATGGAGATACAACCCTTGAAGCAAATATGGATGGCACTAACGCCCCACAATTAGTGTTTGCTAGTTCTGTATTGGCTTGTGGTGAAAACATTAAAAATTCAGGTGATTTTGACCAAGAAGCTTGGTTCACAACTCAATCTGGTACTTCTACTGCCGCTTCCCAAATTGCTGTACTAAATGGTGTTTACACTATTGATGCAACAACGCCTACTGATGTAACAACCTTAGATACTTTTTTCTCTAGTGTTGATTTTATTGGTGCTGTTAAAGATGCTGATAACGACTGGACGGCGAACTGGACGGTTGGCCTTTAATTAGAATTTAGAGTCAGAAATCGCTAAGTTCAAAATAAGAAAACAAGTGCGTTACTCAAGGTAGCGCATTTGCGTTTCAAATGTTTATTTGTCAATGAATTATTATCAATGTTCAGTTACATGGCTGCAAAAATAGTTAGCAGCTAATGAGGTTAAAATGAATAAGCCTAAAAATAGGTTCCGTGTCACACAACTCACTCTTGCCGTGCTTGCCTCGTTAACACTGTCGCAAGTTGCAATAGGGCAAGAAAACCGTGGAAGTCAAGACGAAGACGAAGTGCTTGATGAGGTTGTGACAACAGGAACACGATTAAAAGGTACGGCGACTGCGGTGATAGAAGAACGTAAGAATCAGGCATTTGTTGCCGATATCTTAGGCGCCGAACAGATATCCAGAACCGGTGATAGCGATGCGGCATCGGCGCTGCGTCGAGTTACTGGTTTGACATTGGTTGATGGAAAATTTATTTACGTGCGCGGCTTAGGTGAGAGATACTCGAGTACTCAGTTAAATGGAGCCGCAGTTCCTAGTCCAGATCCTACCCGTAACGTTATTCCATTAGATTTATTTCCATCCGATATCATCGAAAGTTTGTCTGTACAAAAAGCGTTTTCACCTTCTATGCCTGCATCCTTTGGTGGTGGCAATGTGGATATTCGTCTTAAAACTATTCCAGACAACTTTTTGTTCAATATGTCGGGTAATTTAGGTTACAACAGCGAAAATTCTGGAGATGCCCTTTCTTATAATGGCGGTGACCAAGATTGGTTAGGTAGGGATGATGGCACCAGAGCGGTTCCTAGTGCGATACAGACACGTTGGGATAACAAACAGTTTTTAGATAATTTAGATGAAGATTTGGCCCTGTCTTTATTAAGCGGTGTCAATCGAGACTATGACACTTTCTTGAAAAGTGTCGGACCAGATGTGGGTTTTGGCTTTTCTTTAGGAAATAGTGTTGATCTTAATGATAATTGGCGTATCGGCTTTTTATGGACAACCAGTTACGACTACGAAACCACAGTTTCTGAAGAATATGAACTTGAACAAGCTGACCGTGTTGGGGATTCGATTAACATCGTGCGTTTCTTTGATGACATATCTGTTACTGAAACTACGGTGAAATGGTCAAACATGCTTAACTTAGGTGTTGATTTTAATCGAAATCATCGTATCGATTACAGTTTGATTTTACTCAGTGATACCAGTGATGAACTCAGTGAACGGTTTGGCAACACAGAAAACTTGAATCTTGCTGAAGGTTTGCGTATCCGTGACATTCAAGTGGAATATGAAGAACGAAAAATGTATACCAACCAGATACGCGGTATGCACACTTTTCCTTCACTTAACTTTGCTGGGCTGGATTGGAAGTATTCCATAGGCCGCTCTTTACGTGACGCCCCTGGAAATATAGAAGCGCGGTTTGTATTAGCGGATGCTAATGAAGATGGTTTTTTTGATATTCAAAATGAAAGTTCCTTAAACAACTCAACTACCGCCTCTCGTTATACGTTTCAAAATCTGCATGACCGCTTAGAAAATTATGGTTATAACTTTACTTACCCTGTGTCCATTAAAGACTGGGAAATAGAAATTAAAGTGGGCGGTGATTTCCTGACTAAAACACGAAGCTCAGAAAGTCGAACCTTTGATATTAATACCCGAGCGTTTTCAGATAGCACGGATTTAGTGGGTAGTTCATTCCTTTCTATATTGGGCGATGATGTATTAGCAGACCCAAGTAATTTCAACAGTACTGCGATACTTCGTGACACTACAATTGCGGGTGATGATTATGTCGCTGCACAAAAGGTAGATGCCTTTTATTTGGAAGCAGATTTATTTTATAAAGGAAAATGGCGGGTAAGTGGCGGCGCTAGATTTGAAGACTTCCGTCAAGTGGTAGCACCTTTTGATCCCAGAACCAATCAAATCGATTTGCCAGATGATGCAGACCGAAGCCAATTAGCATTTCAGGAAGATGACTTTTATCCTGCGTTGGCTTTTACGTACATTAAAGATGACTCAATGCAATTTAGAGGCAGTGTAGGCCAAACCGTGGTTCGACCTGATTTGCGTGAAGTGTCGTCATCAACTTTTATTGATCCGCTCACCGGTTTCCCTACTTCTGGAACGCCTGGTATCGATACTACATCGATATTAAATTACGACTTACGTTGGGAGTGGTACCGCGAAGCAGGTAATAACATCTCTATAGGTTTGTTTTATAAAGATATGGATGCACCAATTGAATCGGTGCAATCACCTGCTCAAGATGGTCCGCCACTGATCAAAATTGCTAATGCAGAGACGGGTGAATTGTTCGGTATAGAATTCGAATTCCTTCAGGGTTTAGAATCCTTCGGTGATGGCGTTTTGGATAATATATTTTTATCCGGTAACTTGACCATTAGTGATTCAGAAATAACCTTGGATCGCCAAAATATTGTTGATCAAACAGGCTTATCTGCCGCGGTGACTAACCTTACTCGTCGCTTAACGGGTCATTCTCAATATGTGGCTAATTTACAGGCGGGTTATGATTCGGACAACGGTGAACATTCTTTATCTGTTGTCTACAATGTATTCGGCGAACGTATACTGATCCCTGGTATAGATGGTTTTGATGATAGTTATGAACAACCGTTTCATTCCTTTGATACGGTTTATAAATATTATCCAAATTTTAATACTACTCTGACTTTTAAGGTGCAAAATCTTTTAGGTGAAAACAAAGAGTTAGAATTTGAAGATGTATTATTGCGGTCAGAAACAAGAGGAACAAAACTCAGTTTATCTTTGAAATACGATTTTTAGATAATTAGCATTTATATTAGAGGGTCACTACACGTGGCCCTTTTATGTTTTTAAATTGTCATGCTCTAATATTAATTCGTAATAAGTTTAGATAAATCAATCGAAATTAGCACTGACGTTATTTCCCAAATATAGCCTCAGACCAACAAAAATACGGTATTCACAGCTCATTATAAAAGGCTACTTTTGTCACGATTGTAGTTGTCATTTTAGCGTCATTTATCTGTAATATTTATGTCACATACACACCTTATGCTCTGCGCAGTTTTTAAATAACAGTATCTTTCTGTTATCCAATTTTAGGGTTTGAGGCATGACACGACTGACCAAGTTATCTGTAGCGTTTTTAGGCATATTTATGACGGCCGGAAATAGCCTTGCTCAAGAACAAGAAGTACTTCAGCCTGCAGTTAAAAAAGCTACTGAAATCAATGAGTCAGCAGCAAAATCTCAACAAAAAATAAACACTATTACAGATCAAATTGATAATAAATTACAGCAATTTAAAGCTATCAATAAAGAAACCACAGGTTTGGATGTGTATAACGGCCAGTTGCAAAAACAAATTGATAATCAAATGCAGGAAATGGCGGACTTAAATGCTTCCATTGATGGCGTGAGTATTATTGAACGTCAAATCACTCCGCTTATGATGCGCATGATAACTGGTCTCGCACAGTTCGTTGAGTTGGATGTGCCATTTCTTGCACAGGAAAGAAATAACCGAGTGGTTGAGTTACAAGCCATGATGGACAGAGCCGATATTGCACCATCAGAAAAGTTTCGCCGCGTGATGGAAGCTTACCAAGTTGAAATGGACTACGGACGCACACTCGAAGCATACAGTGGCTTACATACTATTGATGGCCAAGAGCGTGATGTTGATTTTTTGCGTGTGGGTCGTACCGCACTAATTTATCAAACCCGTGACGCCAGTTTACAAGGCACCTGGAACAAACAAACCCGTCAGTGGGAAGCGTTGTCTTCAAGCTATCGTACCCAAGTTACCAAGGGTTTACGTATGGCCAAGAAACAGCTTGCACCAGACCTTCTAATGTTACCCATCGCGATGACGGATTAAAGGCTGATAGACATGACAAATTTTTTTAAAAAAATATTAATAATAACCAGTCTTGGTTTTGCTTCTAACTTGGTTATTGCCCAAGAAGATAAAGCATTAAATTTAGACGCATTGTTGCAGCAACTTGAACAAGGTCAATTCCAGCAAAACAAACAAAATGTTCAGCGTGAGGCAGACTTTGCGTTAAAACGTTCTGAACAAGACAACATGTTACGTCAAGCTAAACAAACTCGTGATGCAGCCTTAGCTACCTCTGAAAAAATGGAAACCCAGTTCGAAGAAAACGAATTTAAACTGGCGGACTTAAATGAAGCCATGAACAAACGTTTAGGTTCGTTGAAAGAATTATTCGGTGTGCTGCAACAAGTATCAGGTGATACCAAAAGTAAATTTCAAAACTCGATAATTTCTGCTCAAATTCCAGGTCGTGCGGAGTTCTTGGATAACTTAGCGCAATCAATGGGAGCTTCATCAAAGCTTGCCTCGATAGAAGAAATTGAGCGTGTTTGGTTTGAAATGCAACGTGAAATGACTGAATCAGGCAAGGTTACTACATTTACTACCGATGTCATCGAAGCGGGTGGCAATAAGGTCAGTAAAGAAGTGTTGCGTGTTGGTCCCTTTGCTTTGGCAGCAAATGGTAAATACCTAGATTACAACGGTACCACGGGTTCGGTTGCTGAACTGGTGCGTCAACCAGCTGGTCGTTATGGCAACAGCGCTGCGTCTCTTCAACAATCATCAGGTGAATTGATTGAGTTTGGTTTAGACCCAACAGGTGGTTCAATCCTTAAATTATTGGTGCAAGCACCTAGCTTGAAAGAACGTGTAGAGCAGGGTGGAACAGTAGGATACATCATCCTGGCTGTGGGTTTAGTCGGATTACTGATTGCTATTTGGCGCTTTATTGCTTTGTTTATTGAAGGCGCTAAAGTGAATCGTCAGCTTAAGTCTGCCACATTTAAAGATAACAACTCTCTTGGCCGTGTAATGAAAGCCAAAGACGATTACCCAGAAGCTGATACCGAAGCGCTAGAACTACATCTTACAGAAGCTATTTTAGGCGAAGTGCCTAAGTTAGGCCGGTCACTGAGTATTATTAAAGTGATATCGGTAGTTGCACCTTTGATGGGCCTACTAGGAACGGTATCGGGCATGATCAACACTTTCCAAGCCATCACCTTATTTGGTACGGGTGACCCTAAATTAATGGCTGGTGGGATCTCAACCGCATTGGTGACCACAGTATTAGGTTTGGTTGTAGCTATTCCGATGACGCTGTTGTACTCCATATTGAACACTCGCAGTAAAAGCATTGTTTATATACTGCAAGAGCAAGCAGCTGGCGTTATTGCCGAGCGTGCTGAAGCCCACAGTGCTTTAGCCAATAGCGCTGCAGCCATCAATAACAGCGATAAAGCTTAATTCACCATGATTGAAATTCTAGAAGCCATTCGTGATTTCACCGAAACCGGTGGGCAAGTCCTACTGATTATCGGTGGCTTGATTTTTGTTATGTGGTTAATGATTTTAGAGCGCGCTATGTATGTGTTTGTTACCCACAAACAATACAAAAAAGCGGTTATTGCTAAGTGGCAGGCAAGACAAGAACGTTCTTCTTGGAATGCTGAACAAATTCGTCAAGCGATGATTTCTCGTGTCGCTTTAAAGCTCAGCACAGGTGTACCGATTATCCAATCACTGGTGGCTTTATGTCCACTTTTGGGTTTGATGGGAACAGTGACTGGCATGATTGAAGTATTTGATGTGATGGCGATTTCAGGCTCAGGCAATGCACGCTCTATGGCGTCTGGCGTGTCTAAAGCCACAATCCCTACCATGGCTGGAATGGTGGGCGCATTGTCAGGCGTTTTCGCCTCAACATGGCTTGCAAGAACAGCAAAAAAAGAAAGGGCGAATTTAGAAGATTCGCTGCGTATGGAACGTAAAATTTAACCATTTGGAACGCAAAATTTTATCCATTGGATTATTAAATAGAGATTGATATGAAACAGCATTTCCAAAACTTGATGGACGAAGAAGAAGCAACAATCGATATGACACCTATGCTTGACGTCGTATTTATCATGTTGATCTTCTTTATCGTGACAGCCTCTTTTGTTAAAGAAGCAGGTATTGATGTCAATCGGCCTGAAGCCGCTACTGCCGTCAAGAAAGACCGCGCCAATATTTTGGTTGCTATCAGTGCTAAAGGTGAAATTTGGATCAATAAACGCAAAGTGGATGTGCGTGCAGTACAAGCCAACATCGAGCGCTTATATGCTGAAAACCCACAAGGTACTGTGGTTATTCAGGCGGATAGAAAAGCCACTACCGATGTGTTGATTAAAGTTATGGATGCATCACGGGCAGCAGGCATTGAAGATGTGTCTATCGCTGCACAGGAGCCTTAAGTTTCCATGTTCAAGACTATGCCACAGACTTTAACAAGACTGGTTTTAGCAATGATATTGGCGGCGGTTGTCACCTTAGGATTGTTCTTTTTGATGCAGTCGTTAATTCAAAGTGGTGGTAGCGCATTAACCGATGCGCCTAAAGGTAGCGTACTGGATTTTGTCCGCGTTAAAAAAGAAGAAGCGGTACAAAAGAAAGACAGAAAACCTAAGAAGCCACCTAAGCCTAAAGAGCCGCCACCAGATATGGCTCCGCCACAAATGGATGCGCCTAGTCCAGAAAATGTGACAAGCGGTATGGACTTTGGTGCCGATGTGGCTGCGGATATATCGCTAGATGGTGGATTAGCTTTGGAATCCGGCGATGGTGAATTTTTACCCATAGTACGTGTTTCGGCTGTTTACCCAAGAAGGGCATTACAGCGTGGTATTGAAGGGTATGTAGATGTGGAATTCACTGTATCCAAGTTGGGTTCAGTAATTAATCCTAAGGTGACGCAAGCATCACCTGCAGGCATTTTTGATCAAGCGGCATTAGATGCCACTTTAAAATATAAATACAAACCGCGCGTCGTCAATGGCGAACCCATGGAAGTATCTGGGGTAGAAGTGCGGGTTAAATTCGAACTTGGGGGCTAGAAATGGCGATGAATACATTAATACTTAAATTAGTTGCACCGGTCTTAATGACGGGGGTTTTACTGACTTCAATGCAGGTAAGTGCTGTTAATGCAAAAGGTGCACAAGAAGCACAAGAAGCAAAAGTAGAGCGTAAAACCAAACGTGTACCCACTTTGCGTTCAAAAGTGTATGACCAGTTGTCCCGCGCACAGACCTTAGCTGATGCGGGTAATCAAGCTGAGGCGTTTGGCGTACTCGATTTGGTTAAGTCAAAAGTCAGTTCAATGAATAGTTATGAAAAAGCCATGATGTATAATTTTTATGCTTTTATTCATTATGAAGCTGAAAACTACGATCAAGCGATTGCAGCATTTGAAAACGTAGTACAACAACAACCCATTCCAGAAACGTTTGAACAAGCCACTTTGTTTAGCCTTGCACAATTACACATGATGCGTGGCAATTATGACAAAACCATCGCGAATATTGAAAAATGGGAACTTATTCAAAAAAATCTTCATCCATCTAAAGATATCCCTGCTAAAAACTTGGTATTAAAAGCACAAGCTATGTACCAAAAGCAAGATTACGCTGCAGCATCAAATTACATCAATGCGGCGGTACTTCAAATTGAAACCAACGATTTAGGTTTCCAAGTAGATGAGCAGTGGTACGTATTACAAAGAGCAGTCTATTTCGAACTGAAGCAACCTGAAAACGTTAAAAATGTATTGCTCAAATTAGTTAAAAAGTTCGAAGCGCCTAAATATTGGTTACAGCTTGCTGGTATGTATGGCGAGCTTGAGCAAGAACAAAAACAATTGGCAGTAATGGAAATTGCGGAACAGAAAAGTTTTGTAGCCACAGGTTCAGACATGTTTAACTTGTCACAACTTTACTACTATCACCAAATGCCATACAAAGCCGCAGCCATTATGCAAAAAGCCATGGACGCAGGTAAGTTACCTGAAGATGAGCGTAACTTAACGTTTTTAGCGCAGTCTTGGAACTCGGCCAAAGAAACAGAAAAAGCGATCCCTGTAATGCTTGCAGCGGCAAAATTATCTGAATCCGGTGAGTTATATGCTCAGCTTGGTCAAATGTACCTAAACATGGACAAATGGGAGCAAGCAATCGCCGCCTCACAACAAGCCATAGAAAAAGGCAGTTTGCGTAATGAAGGTATGTCGCATCTTGTCATTGGTATGGCAAAATTTAATGTCGGTGAATATAACGAAGCTTTAAATCAGTTAGCTAAGGCTCAAGAATATGATGGCAGTCGAGGCATGGCCAAACAATGGTCTAAATTTGTTGAAGGCGAGAGAAAACAATTTGCTACTTATGCGTCTGTGGGCAGTTAATCGCTAGTATCAATTTTAATAGCGCCTTAATGGCGCTTTTTTTATCAGTTAATTTAATCTATTATAGCCATACTAATCGTTTTTATAGATGAATAATCGTGAAATGGCCCAATCTTAAACACCTCCACTACTTAGTAGTATTACATCAAGAACAACATTTCCACCGCGCAGCGCAGCATTGCCATGTCAGTCAGTCAACACTGAGTACCGCCATCCAGAATCTGGAGGAACAGTTTGGATCCCAGTTGTTAGAGCGGGATCATAAAACCTTTGTATTTACGCCTTTTGGCTTAGAATTGGTTGAACGTAGCAAAGCTTTATTAACAGATGCTCATGAACTGGTCGACTTCGCGCAAAGTGCCGGAAATTGGCAAGCAGGTAAACTCAAAATCGGGGTGATCCCTACCATTGCGCCTTTTATTTTTGAAGGTTTGATTGGCAAAGTTAAGCAACATCTCCCAGATATCACGCTGCAGCTGCAAGAAGACACAACGGCTAACTTGTTGACTCAATTAAATGAAGGTGGCTTAGATTTACTCATTTTAGCTTTACCGATGGATACGCCTGGTTGTAAACAACTGGTGTTAGGTCATGACCCCTTTCATTTAATCGCCCATAGTGATTTGGTCGAAACCTTGCCTGTACCGCTTGATGTGTCCGACTTGCCTAAAGAAAGTATTTTTTTACTGCAACAAGAGCATTGCATGACGGGGCACGCTGTTAGTGCTTGTGGTTTAAAACATAGAGAGCAAGTGAGTTCATTGGCAGCCAGCAGTTTGTATACCTTAGTGCAACTTGCCAATAGCAAACTAGGTTTTACTTTTATGCCAGAGTTGGCTATTCAAAATCATATACTGAGCACCACTCCTCTAGTCTCGATGCCTGCTGAAGATATGGCTTATAGAGAAATTGGTATGGTGTGGCGCAGCGGTACAACACGAGTCAGATTGTTTCGTTATTTAGCTGAATTGATAGCTCCCTTGACTCCAATACCTACCTTGACTCGTTAACTTCAAGATGATTTTAAAAATAAATTCAAATAAATAAACTTTTTCATTGCTGCCCTCGACTTTAATGAGCAAAGGGGACAACCCCCGCAGGGAATTAATAATAATGTTTGAGAAGACCGACGAACAACTTATAGCAAAAGCGTTACAAGGTAATAAACAAGCCTGGCTGAATTTGCTTAAGCGTTATGAAAAACAAATTTATAATTACGGTATGCGTATGACGGGGAAAAACGAAGATGCGCTGGATTTAATGCAAGAAGTGTTTATTTCGGTATTTCGTAACCTGTCCACTTTTAGAAACGAAGGTAGTTTTAAGAGTTGGATGTTTCGTATCGCGCATTTTCGTTGTATTGAGTTCTACAGACGTAAGAAACCTATGCAAGGTTTAGACGATACACCCGAGATAGAGAGCGCAGAAATAAGTGCTGCAGACAGTATTCATACTGGTCAGGAAAATAAGCAGCTAATTAGTGCAATGCAACAATTGCCATTAGCACAAAAAGCGGTAGTGGAATTGAAATTTTTTGGTCAGTTTACATTTGATGAAATATCCGAACAAACCGGTATTTCTGCAAATACGGCTAAGTCGCGTTTATACGGTGCACTAGAGAAACTAAAAATCTTGATGGAGGTTGATTATGCCTAAACATGAATCACAGTTGTATGGGGCCACAATGGATAAGTCTGATTTAAGTAACGAGCAGTTATTTGGTCTTTGGGCCGAGCAACAGCTTAATGAGCAACAACGTGATGTGTTCGAACAGCGCTGTTTAGATGATCAAGCTTTTGCTAAACAAGTGGAAACGTTCAACATGTTCTCTATGCAGAGTGAGCACTACCAATCTGACGAGGTGCCAAGCTGGGATAGAGCCAGTACCTTTGAAACTTCAGAAAAAGCCCATTGGTGGCAGTGGCAAGGGTTGCCTTCATTATCTTTTGCCACCTCTATGCTTGCCATTGTAATGGTGCTAACGGGTTTGCAAGTGCGTACCGATGACGGCGCGATGACTATTAGTTTTGCGGGTAAACGAAGTGAGCAAGAAATCGACAAATTAGTGGATGTTAAGTTGGCAGAATTTCAAAAAACGCAGCAGCTTGCATTAACAAACTATACCCAAACCATGCAGCAACAACAGATGAATACCAGCACCCAATTGACCCAATATTTGCTGGGTGCAAGTCGCAAAGAAAGACGAGAGGATTTTGCTGAATTGATTAAGTATGTGAACGAGCAGCGTGGCGACGACCAGTTATTTTATGTGCGCCAATTAAACCAATTACAACAAGATATTTATGCCAAGCCCGACCTATTAGGCACTGGTAACATTAACGAGTGAGGAACTAATCATGACTTTATCAATTAAGAAAACATTAATGGCATTAGCCTTTAGTGGTCTAGCTATCGGCCCGCTGCAAGCTAAAAGTAATGACACGGATATAAAAGAAGTGCGCAACGAAGTGGGTATTATGCTGAATATTTTGCAAGCTTCATTAAAACAGCAGAGTTCTGACAAAAATATACGCTTTCAGGCAGAGTCTGTTTTTTATCTTGCCAATCAAGGGGTGGTATTCGAAATAGACAGTGGTAGGCGTGGCGGCAAATTTTTTGGTTTTGATTTGAATGGGCTAAATGGTTTGATTAGCAGTATCCCTAAATCGTCAAACGGGCGCAGCTCTAGTAGTCGTGATATTGCAATTAATATAGATGAAAATGAAATCGAAAGAATGGTCATGAATTTTGTAGAGCATGGCGAGCATTATGATGAAAATTTAAATGAAAGAATGCGTGATTTGAGTGAACAGCAGCGTGATTTGAGCGAGAAACAACGAGAACTTGGCTGGGAAAAAAGGGAATTAGAGCGAAGTAGCAGAGACCTTGAGTTTGAAAAGCGTAATGCGGATTCTGAGCGTCGTAAAGATATTGAAAAACGTATAAATGAACTTAATAAAGGCGTTGTAAAACTTGAAGCTAAAACTAAAGATCTGGAAAAATTTCGCAGCGATTTAGAAGCCGAACGCAAACAGGAATTAGCAAAACGTCAAGCAGTCAAACAGAAGTTATATAAAGAGTCTTTATCGCTATTTGAAGATACCATTGGTGATATGTTATGCCGCTATGGTGCTGGCCTCAGATCTTTGTCAGATAATGAAAATGTGACTTTTTTATTATCCGACTTTGTCGATGCAGATGATGACAGTGTGATTGGTTCACACGACAAGGTTTACGTATTCAAGCACAAAGACATACAAGCCTGTGTGACAGGGAAATCAAACAAAGATAAATTACTAACAGCTGCAAAAACGTACTTGTTCTAATTCATCTACAAAATATATTAAAGTTAAAAGTCAGCATCAAGCTGACTTTTTTATTACAAACCGATAAGCTAACTAGATCTTAGCTACATAGCCCTTACCCATATGTAGCCTACTTTGCTTTAGTTAGGACTTTACATGACATCTTCTGTAGTAATTAGCGGTTCTGGTTTATGGAAACCCGCTCACAGTATTAGCAACGAAGAGCTAGTCTTGGCATACAACGCCTATGCCGAACAGTTTAATCAACAGCACCTACAAGAAATTGAACAAGGTGAACTTCAGCCTAAACCACTTTCAAGCGCCGAATTTATTGAAAAAGCTTCAGGTATCAAGAGTCGTTATATTTACGTTAAAGATGGGGTTTTAGACATCAATAGAATGCGCCCGATTATTCCTGAGCGTTCTGAAGATGAGTTATCTGATCAAGCCGAGATGGCAATTTATGCAGCCAAAGCCGCCTTGAGTGCGGCAAATAAAACCCCTGAAGACATTGACGTTGTGATCGTGTCTTGTGCTTATACTCAGCGTTCCTACCCTGCTTTGGCTATTGAAGTACAAGGCGCTTTGGATATTAAAGGTTTTGCTTTTGATATGTTAGTGGCTTGTTCCGCGGCAACTTTTGCTCTGCATCGTGCTTATGAGATGATTGCTGCAGGTACGGCTAAGACTGTATTAGTTATTAATCCAGAGTTGACCTCACCGCAAGTTAATTATTGTGACCGTGATAGCCATTTTATCTTTGGCGATGTAGCTACTGCTATGGTGGTTGAAAGTTCTGATACTGCTAATTCAGAACATGTTTTCGAAATAATGAGCACTAAAGCTGTTACCCAATACTCAAATAATATTCGCTCAAATTTTGGTTATGTTAGCCGGGCTAATGACGCAGACCCATTCGCTGAAGATAAATTATTTCATCAAGAGGGACGCAAGGTGTTTAAAGAAGTCTGTCCGATGGCTGTGGAGCATATTTCTGAGCATTTAGGCCGTCATCAACTTGGTTCAGAAGATGTGTCAAGGTGGTGGTTACATCAAGCCAATATCAATATGAATACTCTTATCAGTCGTAAGTTGCTCAATAGGCAACCGACTTTAGAGGAAGCACCAATAGTATTGGATACTTTTGCTAACACCGCTTCTGCAGGTTCAATTATCGCGTTTTGTCTGCACCACAAAGACTTACAGTCTGGCGACCTTGGATTGCTCTGTTCATTTGGAGCAGGGTACTCGATCGGTAGTTTAGTATTAAAAAAACTATAAAGAGCTCACTATGATCGCAACTGTTGGTTACGCAATAAGTGCTATTGGTTACGCCTTTCTTTTATTACTGTTATTAACAGTTCGAAAATCAGGTTTAGCAAAGTATCTTCTAATTCTTGCCACAGGTGCGACTTGTTTATGGTCTATTGCACCGTTCATATTTTCGCCGCTATCTGTCGAAAAATTGTTACTTTTCGACAATATTAAAAGTTTCTTTTGGCTACTTTTTTTAGCTTCATGTTTAAAAGATAACTTTACTAATATTGTCGAAGTATTAAGTCGAAAAGAGACGTGGTTGATTTTGGCTTTGCCAATAATTGCTATTGCACTGCCTTATTTTGGCATTGATAAGGAATCGTGGCGATTTCTTATCCAAACTGTAATCGCCTTGCAAGTGCTTGTTTTACTTGAGGTCATATATCGCCAGGCTGGTGAGAGTAGGTGGGCATTAAAACCTTTAATCGTTTATCTTGCGGTCATTAGTATTTTTGAGTTTGTTACCTTTGCTAATGCTTTGATGGTGGAACAAATTCATATTAATTATATCGCTGCTAGAGGCTATATCTATTCAGCTATGATCCCATTTTTGGTGTTAGCCATTAGACGAGTCAAAAATTGGGGGCTAGAAATCTATATCTCCAGAGACATAGTCATGCATAGCACACTGCTGATGGTAGCTGGTGGGTATTTATTTATTATGGCCATGCTCGGTTATGTTGTTAAATACTTTGGCGGAGAATGGGGAGCGACCATTCAAATAGTATTGATTGCACTGTCTTTGGCGCTACTAGCGACATTGTTCCTTTCTTTAAGTTTTCGGACAAAAATTAAGGTGTTTATTACTAAACACTTTTTCGCTAACCAATTTGATTATCGACATGAATGGCTAAAACTAACACATTGCCTAAACACTAAAGAGTCAGACGGAAATGTTTATGCAACCGCATTGCGGGGCCTCACTCAGGCAATTGATTACCAAACAGGGTGTTTTATTCAAGCCAAGAGTGGCGAGTTTAAGGTACTGGCAAATATTGATAAACCTGATTTAAATGAAGATGAACAAACCGTGTTGTTGGAGTTTTCGAAATTTTTTAAATTAAAAAATTGGATAATTGATATTGAAGAACTTAGAACACAACCGTATATATATGAAGAGTTAAAGGTTAATCATGGCCTCTTAAATGGTGTCGCTTTTCAACTAGTGATCCCTATATACAATGACGAAGAGTTCTGGGGCATGGCGGTTATGCAAGGCTCAGATAACACCAGTAAAAAACTTAATTGGGAGTTAAGAGATTATTTATCCGCGGTGAACGCACAAATTTCGAATTTTTTGTTTCACCATCAAGCAGCCCAAGAACTTGCTGAAAATGCTCAATTTGCTGCCTTCACGCGTATGTCTGCTTTTATTGTGCACGATTTAAAAAACGTATTGGCACAAATTGACCTTATTTTGAGTAATGCAGAACAGCATAAAGATAATCCTGAGTTTATTGACGATACTTTCGAAACTTTGCAACATACCAAAGCTAGAATGGATAAAATGCTTTATCAATTGACTGAAAAAAATGCCTCCCAAGATGGAGTGGATAGCTTAGTCACTCTGTCTGAGTGTGTTAAGCAAGTTGTTGAACAAAGGTGTGCGTCCTATTTACCAGCACCTAGTGTGATAGTCAGCAGTGAAACCCCTGTGGTTTTAGATAAAGATAAATTATGTAACGTTGTTTACCATTTAGTTAGTAATGCGCAACAAGCCACCAACGATGATGGAAAAGTAGATATTGCAATAGAATTATCTGCAGATGAAACACATATGTTGATCAATATTGTGGACACAGGTTGCGGTATGAGCGAGAATTTTATTCGCTCGCGTTTATTCAAACCTTTTGATACAACTAAAGGTAACGCAGGTATGGGCATAGGGGCATTTGATGCTAAGGCCTATTTAGAAAAAATAGGGGGGCAGTTACTTGTGCAAAGTAAACTACAGCAAGGTACGAATTTTACATTACGAATTCCAACTAATTAAGTAAATTCAAAGGGTTTGAAACATGGATAAGATTTTGGTCGTCGATGACGATTTAGGGATACAAAAACAACTAAAGTGGAGCTTCTCAGGTTATGACGTTGTTTTTGCTGAAGATCGTGCCTCGGCTATTGCACAGTTACGGCGCTTTGAACCTAAGGTTGTTACGCTTGATTTAGGCTTACCACCAGATCCAAGTAATGCAACTGAAGGACTAGCCACCCTAGAAGAAATTTTGGCACTTGCACCACAAACCAAGGTAATAGTTGTCTCGGGCAATAATGATAAAAAAAATGCCTTAAAAGCAGTGGATTTTGGCGCTTACGATTTTTATCAAAAACCAATTGACTCAGACACTATTCAAATTTTAGTCAGTCGCGCTATTAACCTGTTTAATTTAGAAATGGAAAATCGCCATTTGGCAGAAGTGGCACCTTCAATGGACAAGATCATTGGACAAAGCGAAGGTCTCTTGGCTGCCAGTAGAAAAGCAGAGCGTATTGCATTAACTGATATCAGTACATTGTTACTGGGTGAAAGCGGAACAGGCAAAGAGGTATTTGCTCGCAGCATTCATGAGCATAGTTTGCGTAA
>Ga0209712_10001308_pt1 | contig 21429 bp, 32 predicted proteins | sample ArcOceMetagenome_FD_187443 | JGI IMG/M metagenome (GOLD analysis project Ga0209712, IMG submission 187443) | Marine eukaryotic phytoplankton communities from Arctic Ocean - Arctic Ocean - Greenland ARC118M Metagenome (SPAdes) (version 2) | ecosystem: Environmental > Aquatic > Marine > Oceanic...
AAGGAGAAAGGGATAACCACCAATCGGTAAGAACTATTAAGACTTATTGTATTGAGAGTATCGACCATTTAGAACGTAGATATGATGAGGCAATTCAACTATGTGAGATGTTTAAAGCACGTGCATATATTCATGTACAAAAACAAAATCATTTTGATGTATCGCTTAATATGATGGTTCAATTAGCTCAGAGAATTCAAAATGAACAACACAATCAAAAAGGATTATTCGATTCAGTAGTTGGCCAAATCAAAACTAACGAAAAGAGATGGATAATAGACGTGGATGATATGATGGAGGCAAGTCCATTAATGATAGCATATATTAATTTCTCATGTAAACCATATGGTGTAAAAGTGTATGAAGTAATTCCAACCAAGAACGGCCATCATTTAATTACTGGTAAATTTGATGTAATGAAGTTTAAGGAGAATTACCCAAACATTGATATCCAAAAGCGGAATCCGACTTTATTGTATTTTCCAGATAGTTTAAAAGATTGTTAATAACTTTTTGAAATTAATTGATATAAAGTTTTCGTATATCAATAAAAAGTGTTATATTTAACTATAATTAAAAAACAAACAGATATGAACAAATTAGAAACATTAGGACTGACCGACGTAACTTCAAAAACTCAAAAGAAAAATGGTACTGTATGCTATTATGATCCGATCACCGATTGCGATTATTTAAGCTATAGCAGTGGATACGTTCGTAGAGCATATACTAAAGCTACTCACTATTCTTCTAGATTACACCGAACTATTTATCAATTGAATCCAACGAAAAAAACAACTAGATACTATAAGGGCGAAGGCTACCCTGTTACTGAAAGAATCTTAATCCATAATCCTGGTTATAGAATTCACTTATTATCTAGAGCTGTAGTAAATTACAGAAAAAACAGTGCCAACACTGGAACGCTTACTCATGTAATTGCTGGAGTAGATTTCTCAGAAAGTATTAATCAATTAAATAACTTATCGATTTATGAAAACACCAAAACAAATTAAAGATAGCTATCAATTAATGGTAGCTAGCTTTATCGGAATGGCAGTAACTTTTTTAATAGCCGCAATATGCCAGTAGAGAAAATATACGAAATACCAAGCGTTAATTGTTATATTAATGAAGATCTTATTGTATATGCAATGAATGATCGAAGAGAACCAGATTTGAATCAATGGAATGAATTAGAAAATCTAGCGTCGGAATTTGTTAAAACCCTTAGCCGATCAGATGATGATTTAATTACAGAGCTCATTTACTGGAAACAAAGAATAGAAAAAGAATACGCAATATAAACAATTAAAAAATAAAAAACATGAAAGTACCCAATTTTGAAACAGCATTATCAGAAACAGCAACACTTGTAGAAATCGCTGGTTATATTTTTGATAATTATAATAATGATCCACAGTTTTTAGCAGCTCTTGACAATAATACGTTACCTTGGCCAAGTGGAGTACAGGAAGTATTAAGCGCACATGATGTTCTATTAGAAGAATTTATAGATTCTTTAGAGCTCTATATTCAAACTTGCTAGATTAATCACAAAATAATTTTACTCTATTCTCCGCGTCAATTTCCCACAATCGGTTTTTATATGGCGTGGAGAAGGGGTATTCTTTGCCTTTCCAAATAAAACATCCATCTCCTTTACTTAAAATTCCATTGTATAATTGATAAACATGTGCTAATTCGTGCATTAAAGTTCTCTCTAATTGCCAGTCTGAATAAATAGGGTTTAAGTCAACTATAAACCAACCACTCGAGAGCTCTCGGGTAATTCCTACAATCGAAGGATAAAGAGGTGCATATTTTATTATAACAACAGGCTGTGTGAAGAGAGGGCCCCTAAACATCTCACTACAAATCTCAGAAGTTGCACTCGTTATGTGTTTTTCTAGCCCTGAATCTGGTTTTAAAATCTGTCCACTAATTTGCAATGAAAAAAGAATTGCTATAATAAATCTCCACATGTTTACTTGTATATTTTTAATTTCTTTATTGAATATAAGATACTGTGTGTTGCGAAAAACCCAACTGCGACCGTTTCAAACCAGAACAACGTAATTGCTGGTATTAGAAAAGCAGCACTGATAATTGGAATTGCTAAATAATTAAACCGTTTATCCTTAAATATGGTATATGTCGTGTATATAAAAAACAAGCCAGCAAATATATTGTGAGTCCATTCATAATCAAATGTATTAAATAGAGCAACGCCGAATAAGAGCACACCTGAGATGATATTATCACTTATAATGTAACTTAAGCCTAATAATAATAAACTAATCAATAGAATATAGGTTGCCTCTGTGTTGTGGTATACGCTGTACGAGTATTTTATGATTCCAGTTTTAAGATATAAGGCAAGTGGTAAAAATAACGCAGCAGCGGAACAAGTTAAGTTAAGAAATACACCCAGTCTTTTCAATTTACATAAATATCTTTAAGTATCTATCAAAATTAATACAGCCGAATTTAATTTAAATCTAAATAGTCTGATTTATTTATAATATCTTGTATTTCATTAGCGGTTTTTTCAAAAGTATTTGAGTCCATATAGTGCCCTCCTTTATCATGCTCAATATTAAATTCACTATTCCTATAGATATATTGTTTGTGTCGATTTGCAACATATTCAGTACCAATAAATTTATAATGTAGTAGCTTTAGTGGTTCTTTTTTAAAGATGTGCAGCAGGTGGTCCATTATCTTCCATCTTCCCCATGGATTATCTTCGTATTCTCCAACCGGCCTAACGCTAACAGGAATTGGATGATATATTTCACCGGAATATTTAGATTCTAGATCTATTTCATGCTGACCTCCTACCCATTTAAATTCCTGTAGCATATTTGGGTTAATTAAAATTGGTTTAGAATACCAAGGACTAGGGGCTCCATTTTTAATAGAATCATATATCTGTGTATTATTGTTTGGAAATTCGTGGCTAGCCATCTGATATCCTGCTGGATAAAATATTGCGGTTTTCCATAAATGGCTCTTTAAAAATTCTGTAAGGTTTGGATGATGTATAAATTCATCGCAATCTCCAATAATAGCGTAATCACAGTTTCCAGCAGCATCGCCAATAGCAAAATGCTTAAGATCCATATGTACATTATCATCAAATTTTCCACCAGTATGATAAGACCTGATTTCAGTGTTTGGGTATGAATTAATTATTTCGTGAGAATTGTCATCCGATTCATTATCGAAGAATATCATCTTGTCGCAGAATTTAGAATAATGCCTTAAGTAAAACTCTAGCATCTTCTCTTCATTCCATGCAACAGCATAACTCCAAATTTTCATATGTTACTTTTTTGTTAGTAAAACCTCAATCATCTCTGCATTTGAAGAATATATAGCCATATCATAAACCCCAAGTACTTCACCTTTCTTAATCCTATTAACAATACTCATTATAGTTTTATAAGAAACTTTGCCAGTATCTACATACTTTTTCCAATCTTCATCGTTCATTCTACTTGATTATTATTTCATTGATATACCTAACCCTTTTCTGACCCAAGAATCTACTCCATTTAATCCTTTAATTTCAAATTCAGACGTTTTCATAGATTTCATTGTGAATATTAAAGATCCTTTTTTAATGTTCATATCTAGATATAATTGTTTAGCTGAAAATGCCATGTTAATTAATCCAGACATAGTTTCACCAAATTCTTTGTTTAATAATGGAACTAACTCTTTAGTTGATCCATAAATTACAGTACCTACTAACACATCGTATATTGAAGTTTTATCTATTTTTAATATCTCATCTAATACTTTAACAGCTTCTTTTTCGTTTTTAGTAGACAAAAACTTTGCTGTCATTTTTGCGCCTGCTGCTGATTTTTCTGTAGAGTTACCTTTTAAACCTCCAACCATTTTAGAAAAAGAGTTTAAAGTTGCGTGGAGTTTTTTATCCTTTTTTAATTGAACAAACGAATGAATAATATCGTCCCTTCCGATATTTTGAGTTGGCATTCTACTTTGTGAAGCCCAATAGTTCCAAGATTTTATCTTAAAATTATTTAATAGAGTTACAGTACTACTAAACGTACCTGAACCTCTAGTTCCTTTACAATATCTTGTATTACTAGCTTCGCTCTGTTTAGCTAAAATAACTTTGCTAAAGTTTTTAATGAAGTTAGCCTCTTTTTTATTAAGCTTCCAGTCTTTCATTTTGATTGCATCGTTTAACTTAATTAAGAAGCCAGACGCAGATGGCGTGGCTCCTTTTTTACCAGCCTTTGAAGAAACATCCATTTTATCAAATCTAAAATCGACAACAGCTTCATTAGATGCTTCAGGAAATAACAGACCAGCTCCATGTTTATCAGTTAGATTAAACATTAATATACCTCCTAGGACTTCTCCAAAATCTTTAGCGATATTTAATACAGATACTCTATCAATAACATCTGTATATTTTGAGAAATCATGTTTAATTGTATAAGAAGTATCAGTATTTGCTAAGTCTTTAGCCTCTCCGACTGTTGTTGTTTTAAAATTATTAACAACATCAATTAATTCATTCATAAATGCAGCGCAATCCTGATTATTAATTTTAGCCTTTATAGATTGTTTAGTAAAATCTATTGCCTGTTTTTTCGTTGGATATTGAATATCAGTAATTTCAAGTTTATTCGGAGTTGTATCTTTATCGCCGATAGCAGCTACAGTGTCTCCCGAAGTTTTTCTTGCGTTAATTATATAGTAAGTTTCTCCAGATTTTAGGGTTTTTCCAAACCAATTACAATTAGTGTTCATTGTAATTTCCCAAGAATCGAAACTACCAGAAGCATTTGAAGTTTTAAGATATCCACCATAATATTCGGCTTTAACACCATTTAATTCTAAGAATTTTTCAATTTCTTCCTCAGTATCATCTCCTATAAAATAGGCTCTCATGATTTCTCCAGTTCCGCTTGGATTAATCCATCTTCCTCCGTTACCTTCAGAATATAAATTAAAATAAGCTTTTTTCATTGTTTCTTTCCAAACCACTTTTTTAGCCTCATTCATTGCTATTTCAAATCTTGTTCTAATATCTCCAATTGTTCCCATAATTTTATTTCTTTGCTAGGTGTGTTTTAATCTTAACGTCTTTAAGTTCTCTATCTAATTCTTTTATTAACTTAATGTTGTGTTTATCATCATCGAAAAAAGTAATGTCAATGTAACCCTGTTCTACAAAGTATCTCATTGCATCTTTCTTTCTCTCTTGTATAGTTCCTGTTAATCCATGAATTGGATCGTTAACTGCCCATATGAATTCTCTTTTAATATGAAATCCAACATGATAACGTAACCATTCATATATCATATTCTGGTCGTCTCTTGCTGTAATGACTCCGATTGCTATTCCTTTTTTATAATTCTTTTTCAGAACATTAAAGTATTTATCAATCATCTTACCTGCCTTCATAATCTCTAAAGATTTGAATTGTTCAAAATCTAGTACATGGTTAGGATTCTTTTCGTAATCGTTAAATTCCTCAGGAGTCAATTCATATCGCTCTCCTTTCTTTTTATCATATACTATAATCTTAGCAGCTGAAACTACTATCGTATCATCTAGATCGAATATTAGTATTTTGTCAGTTGTCATCTTCTCGTTAATCATATTCTATATATCTAGATTAAAGATTAATATGGCACCAATGCGGCCTTGTATTTCCATCAACATCCGTGAATTGTTTGAATTCAACGGATTTCATAGATATTTCTTTAGAAACATTTAATTTCCATTGTCTTTTCTCGTATATAATACTACGATCTCCGCTAAAATAAATATCGTACATGTTATTTCCACAATAGGATCCTTTATCTTCACTAACTTGTGTTGTAGAATTCAAGCCAATATCTTCTATTGATGCCTCTATTTTAGTAAACATTTTCTGAGATATGAATCTATTGATATCGCCGTTTACTTGATTAATAAAACCCCAGGGAGTACAATACATAGTAGAGCCTGATGTTTCTAAATTAACGTCGGCTGCGAACCTAACTGGCGTGTTGTTTGCAATTAGTTTTCTTGCACCGTCTCTTGTTATTTGATATGCATGCGCTGCCCAGTCTGGCGAATACTTTTTGTATTCTCGAACAGTGTTGAAATGTCCGGAAGTTGCACTAAAATGTGCAGGATAATGTGGAATGTTTTCTCCAACAAGCCCCCAAATAAAAATATCCCAAGGCACTACAGACATTTCGGACTTTACATTATCTATTAATCCATTTAACATACCTTTAAAAAAGTTAGGTTCAAATTTAATGTCGTCTTCTAATATTAGGCAGTTTTCATAACCATCTTCTAGGAACTTATTATAAGCCTTCTGATGTGACATTGCACATCCTATTATATTTTTAGTAAAAATTCCGTTGGGATCAATAAAGGTTCTTGAGAGTATTCTCGTGCGACATAGAGTATCAGTATGCGGTAAATCAATACCTTCAACCGCTTCAATAAATTCATAATTATTAAATCTGGCACTTTCCAGTTCTTCTATAATTTTATCTCTTTTCTCGGTATGTGACTTAATATTAATTATGTATATTTTATCAAACATAGTTGTCGCTGTATATTTTAATTATTATACAACGTAACTTCTAAATGTTTCTTACATATTAACAGTTCTGTACTGTAATTGAAGTATTTATAGTACCACCAACTATACCTAGCTTCGAATGGCTCTGTCCTGCTCCTATAGGGGAACTTTGATAAATTGGGCCAAATCCATTATGATCAGTATAATAGTACCCATTCCCTGGATTAATAGTAGAACCGGAGTTATTTGTAAACATTAGCAGACAAGCGCCATTACCAGTTCCAGAGCCGACAGAACCAGTAATAGTACCAGCTCCTATAAAAATAGTAGTATCACTGTCTATTCCTGCAGGTACAGTACTCCCGTTAGCAAAGTCAGTATCTGTAAGTGATATTACTAATCTAGTTGGCGTGTTATTTGTAGCATTTCCGCTCGAATCAGTGAAGTTCGCACTACTGACTTCAAAGTCAGAAGTTCTTATAGTGTTACTATCATATCGTGCATATGAAACAGTAACTAACTGAGACGTATCAAAGTATTTACCATTAGCTGCAGTTAAAACAATAGTACCCATTGTAACTCGTTCACCAGGAGTATTTGTCAATGTAATAGATGTAGGACTATACGACCAACTTTTTGTTGTGCCCCAAAGGTATGTGTTTGTTTTGGTTGTATTTCCATCAAAATGTCCGAATACTGTTATCATGCTATTTATATATTTATATTAAATACTTGTGGTTGTTTGGTTTGATTATACCTGGCTTCCACATCTAACTAAATCAAACACTGATAAAGTTACAGTATATCCTTTTGCTCCAAAGAAACTACCAGATGAATATCTTACACCATATATATGTGATGCTTCTATATTTCCGAAATTACCAGTAAATTCTACTGCATATGTATTAGCTGGATGTATGAATGTATGTAGTACTGTTTTTGTACCGGTTGCATTTTGTTTATATAATTCTAACGTAGCACTAGATAAATTAGATGTTTGACCATGACTAGCACGTATTGCAACTATTCTACGACCTACTATACTTGAATAACTCGAAGATGGTATTACAATAAATGCGTTTTCTATAGCTGCGGTTGTAACCGTAGTTGCATACGCTACTGAGTTTAATCCAATAAGTTCAAAACAATCATATCCAAAACTAGATCCTTGAGGTCCTGTTGGTCCAGCTCCACCTCCGGAACCAGTATCTCCTTTGAATCCTTGGAATCCTCGAACTCCTTGGAATCCTTTTGCTCCTTGGAATCCGTAAGGTCCTTGAACTCCTTGGAATCCTTTAGCTCCTTGATTTCCTTGAAAACCTTTAGCTCCTTGAAATCCTTGATCTCCTTTTAATCCTTGGGCTCCTTTTAATCCTTGGGCTCCTTTTAATCCCTGGGCTCCGGTACCTCCTTGATATCCGATTGCTCCCATTGGTCCAAAACCAACTGAATTTAATGTTGCACCGTCAGTGTAAAATGAAGTATCTAGATATAGAGGAGTAGTCAATGTACGTGCTACTGTTCTCGCTATTACTCCGTTTTTCCAGTATCTAACATTCTGTCCGTCCCATGTTATAGATAATACGTCATTAACTGTATATGTACTGTTTGTATTCATGTTGATACCACTTTCATACATAGATAATGTTCCACTCGGTAGGGTATACCATGCATAATCAATAGATTGGAAGTCCGGTGCACTTACTGGATCAGAGTTAAGACCAAACATTATGTTAGTAGTTGTTGTTGTACTCTTTGCAGTCATATACGCTCCAGTACTATATCCTTCAAGAGAATGTACTGAAGTGTTCCATCCAGTAGTTCCTGATTTCGTAAATGTGTTCCCATTCTCCTGTATCATTCCAGACGAATTCATAACCGGGGTCCATTGTCCTGGTCCCATAAAACCTTGTGCTCCTTGGAATCCAGAGTCTCCCTTTAATCCCTGATCTCCTTTTAATCCCTGATCTCCTTTAGTTCCTTTTAATCCTTGATGACCTTGATCTCCATCTATACCCTGATCTCCTTTAGTTCCTTTTAATCCTTGATGACCTTGATCTCCATCTATACCCTGATCTCCTTTAGTTCCTTTTAATCCTTGATGACCTTGATCTCCATCTAATCCTTGATCTCCTTTAGTTCCTTTTAACCCTTGATGACCTTGATCTCCATCTATACCTTGATCTCCTTTAGTTCCTTTTAATCCTTGGAATCCCTGATCTCCATCTATACCTTGATCTCCTTTAGTTCCTTTTAATCCTTGGAATCCCTGATCTCCATCTATACCCTGATCTCCTTTAGTTCCTTTTAATCCTTGATGACCTTGATCTCCATCTAATCCTTGATCTCCTTTAGTTCCTTTTAATCCTTGATGACCTTGATCTCCTTTTAATCCTTGATGACCTTGATCTCCATCTAATCCTTGATCTCCTTTAGTTCCTTTTAATCCTTGATGACCTTGATCTCCTTTTAATCCTTGATGACCTTGATCTCCATCTAATCCTTGATCTCCTTTAGTTCCTTTTAATCCTTGATGACCTTGATCTCCTTTTAATCCTTGGGCTCCTTTTAATCCTTGGAATCCCTGATCTCCATCTATACCTTGATCTCCTTTAGTTCCCTTTAATCCTTGATGACCTTGATCTCCTTTTAATCCCTGATCTCCTTTTAATCCTTGGAATCCCTGATCTCCTTTTAATCCTTGGGCTCCTTTTAATCCTTGATGACCTTGATCTCCATCTATACCTTGATCTCCTTTAGTTCCCTTTAATCCTTGGAATCCCTGATCTCCTTTTAATCCCTGATAACCTTGATCTCCTTGATCACCTTTTAATCCCTGATCACCTTTTAATCCTTGGGCTCCTTTAAGACCTTGATCACCTTTTAATCCTTGGGCTCCTTTTAATCCTTGATGACCTTGATCTCCTTGATCTCCTTTTAATCCTTGGGCTCCTTTTAATCCCTGATCTCCTTTTAATCCTTGGGCTCCTTTAAGACCTTGATGACCTTGATCTCCTTGAAAACCTTGATCTCCTTGAAAACCTTGATCTCCTTGAAAACCTTGATCTCCATCTATACCCTGGGATCCTTTTAATCCTTGATCTCCTTTTAATCCTTGGGCTCCTTTTAATCCTTGATGACCTTGATCTCCATCTATACCTTGATCTCCCTGGAATCCTTGATCTCCTTTAAGACCTTGATCTCCTTTTAATCCTTGTGCTCCTTTTAATCCCTGCGCTCCATCTATACCTTGATCTCCTTTAAGACCTTGTATTCCCTGTATTCCTTGATGACCCTGATCTCCTTGAGCACCCTGATCTCCTTGAGCACCTTGATGACCTTGATCTCCCTGGAATCCTTGATCTCCTTTTAATCCTTGATAACCTTGATAACCTCGATCTCCAACATCTCCTTGAGCACCTTGATCTCCTTGATAACCTTGATATCCTTGATGACCTCGATCTCCAGCATCTCCTTGAGCACCTTGATCTCCTTGAAAACCTTGATCTCCTTGGAATCCTTGATCTCCTTGAAAACCTTGATGACCTTGATGACCTTGATCTCCTTGGAATCCTTGATCTCCTTTTAATCCTTGATGGCCTTGATAACCCTGATCTCCTTGGAATCCTTGATCTCCATCTATACCTTGATCTCCTTTTAATCCTTGATAACCTTGATCTCCTTTTAATCCTTGATGACCTTGATCTCCTTGGTGACCTTGATCTCCTTGATGACCTTGATCTCCCTTGAATCCCTGATCTCCTTTAAGACCCTGATCTCCTTTTAATCCTTGATCTCCTTGATAACCTTGATCTCCCTGGTGACCTTGATCTCCTTTTAATCCTTGATCTCCTTTTAATCCTTGTGCTCCTTTTAATCCTTGTGCTCCATCTATTCCTTGTGCTCCATCTATACCTTGATGACCTTGATCTCCCTGGAATCCTTGATCTCCCTGGAATCCTTGATCTCCTTGATATCCTTGGTGACCTTGATCTCCTTTTAATCCTTGATAACCTTGATCTCCTTGATCTCCTTTAGTACCTTGTATTCCCTGATGACCCTGATCTCCTTTAAGACCTTGATAACCTTGATCTCCTTGATCTCCTTTTAATCCTTGATGACCTTGATCTCCTTGAAAACCTTGATCTCCTTTAATACCTTGATCTCCTTTAATACCTTGATCTCCTTTAATACCTTGTATTCCTTGATCTCCTTGATAACCTTGATCTCCTTGAAAACCTTGATCTCCTTTAATACCTTGATCTCCTTTAATACCTTGTATTCCTTGATCTCCTTGATAACCTTGATCTCCTTTAAGACCTTGATGGCCTTGTATTCCCTGATCTCCTTTAAGACCTTGATCTCCTTTTAATCCTTGATGACCCTGATCTCCTTTAATACCTTGTATTCCTTGATCTCCTTGGAATCCTTGATCTCCTTTTAATCCTTGATAGCCTTGATCTCCCTGGAATCCTTGATGACCTTGATCTCCCTGGAATCCTTGATCTCCTTGATCTCCTTTAAGACCCTGATCTCCTTGATCTCCTTTTAATCCTTGATCTCCTTTAAGACCTTGATAGCCTTGATCTCCCTGGAATCCTTGATCTCCTTGATAACCTTGGTGACCCTGATCTCCTTGATCTCCTTTTAATCCTTGATCTCCTTTAAGACCTTGATAGCCTTGATCTCCTTGATAACCTTGGTGACCCTGATCTCCTTGATCTCCCTGGAATCCCTGATCTCCTTGGAATCCTTGATCTCCTTGGAATCCTTGATCTCCTTTAAGACCTTGTATTCCCTGTATTCCTTGATGACCTTGATCTCCCTGATCTCCTTTTAATCCTTGATGACCTTGATCTCCTTGGAATCCTTGATCTCCTTTTAATCCTTGATGACCTTGATCTCCTTTTAATCCTTGATGACCTTGATCTCCTTTTAATCCTTGATCTCCTTTTAATCCTTGATGACCTTGATCTCCTTTAATACCTTGTATTCCTTGATCTCCCTGGAATCCTTGATCTCCTTGATGACCTTGATGACCTTGATCTCCTTTTAATCCTTGATCTCCTTGGAATCCTTGATCTCCTTGATAACCCTGATCTCCTTGATGACCTTGATCTCCTTGGAATCCCTGATCTCCTTTTAATCCTTGATCTCCTTTTATTCCTTGATGACCTTGATCTCCCTGGAATCCTTGATCTCCCTGGAATCCCTGATCTCCTTTTAATCCCTGATCTCCTTGATAACCTTGATCTCCTTTAAGACCTTGATCTCCCTGATCTCCTTGGAATCCCTGATCTCCTTTTAATCCTTGATGACCTTGATCTCCTTGAAAACCTTGATCTCCTTGATAACCTTGATCTCCTTGGAATCCCTGATCTCCTTTTAATCCTTGATCTCCTTTTATTCCTTGATGACCTTGATCTCCCTGGAATCCTTGATCTCCTTTTAATCCCTGATCTCCTTGGAATCCCTGATCTCCTTTAAGACCTTGATAGCCCTGATCTCCTTGATCTCCTTGGAATCCTTGATCTCCTTGATGACCTTGATCTCCTTTAAGACCCTGATCTCCTTTTAATCCTTGTGCTCCTTTTAATCCTTGTGCTCCATCTATACCTTGATGGCCCTGATCTCCTTTAAAACCTTGATGGCCCTGATCTCCTTTAAAACCTTGATGGCCCTGATCTCCTTTAAGACCTTGATCTCCTTGATGACCCTGATCTCCTTGAAAACCTTGATCTCCTTGAAAACCTTGATCTCCTTTAAGACCTTGGTCTCCTTGGAATCCTTGATCTCCTTTAAAACCTTGATCTCCTTTAAGACCTTGGTCTCCTTTTAATCCTTGGGCTCCATCTATGCCTTGATGGCCCTGATCTCCTTGGAATCCTTGATGGCCCTGATCTCCTTGGAATCCTTGATCTCCTTGATATCCTTGGTGACCTTGATCTCCTTTTAATCCTTGATAACCTTGATCTCCTTGATGACCTTGATAACCTTGATCTCCTTGGAATCCCTGATCTCCTTTAAGACCTTGGTCTCCTTGGAATCCTTGATCTCCTTTAAAACCTTGATCTCCTTGGAATCCTTGGTCTCCTTTTAATCCTTGTGCTCCATCTATACCTTGATGACCTTGATCTCCTTTAAGACCTTGATCTCCTTGATGACCCTGATCTCCTTGAAAACCTTGGTCTCCTTGGTGACCTTGATCTCCTTTTAATCCTTGATCTCCTTGATCTCCCTTTAATCCTTGATCTCCTTTAGTACCTTGTATTCCCTGATCTCCTTTAAGACCTTGATCTCCTTTAAGACCTTGGTACCCTAATCCCTGTACTCCATCTATTCCTTGATCTCCTTGGAATCCTTGATCTCCTTTAAGACCTTGATCTCCTTTTAATCCTGTATCTCCTTGGAATCCTTGATCTCCTTTAAGACCTTGATCTCCTTTTAATCCTGTATCTCCTTGGAATCCTTGATCCCCTTTAAGACCTTGGTACCCTAATCCCTGTGCTCCATCTGTACCTTGATCTCCATCTATACCTTGATCTCCAGTTAATCCTTGATATCCTAATCCCTGTGCTCCAACTGATCCCTGTACTCCGTCTAATCCCTGTACTCCGTCTAATCCCTGTACTCCGTCTATACCTTGATCTCCTTGGAATCCTTGATCTCCTTGGAATCCTTGATCTCCTTTAAGACCTTGATCTCCTTGAAATCCTATCGGACCTTGAAATCCTTGAGGACCTATTGGTCCCTGTGCTCCTCCACCTTGTCCACCAATAACTGGGATCCAAACATAATCTCCAGCTACAGCTCCGGCGGCATGAAGCCCTGTATCATTTGTATTTACTAAATGTAATTTTAAGACTTTATCTACATCGCCAGAAAGATCTAATGCACCATCAGCACCTGTTCCCATCACTCTATATCCTTTTATAACTTGACCTATTAAGTCTAAGTTATAATTCATCTCCTCATGTTCAAGCGCTCTTCGCCTATCAGTCGTATTTGGATATTGAGGTTGGAATTGCCCCTCGTCATTTCTGTATTCTCCGCCAGATGTATTAAGTGGATCTTGCATTCTTATTATTTTATTTTTTAAAAGTTTCTTCTTTCTTTTTTATATAGCTCCATTAAATAATTAATAGTGTTTATAAAATAGACTTGAATGTAACCACAATCAATATAATTTCTTTGTATTCTAATATATTCATCAAGTTGTAACTTATGCCACGTTGACAATATTTCGTTATATTTAGCTAAATATGAATTTATTCCAGTATTTAACACGTCCATTGCCGCTAGCTCAACATTCTGTGAGGTTGTTGTATATCTCCTAGTAGAGGGTTCATACTGTATTGGCGTTGTCGATGTATTAGGTGAAGTCATTGTAAATCTTTTTAAGAAATAAAGATTTAATTGAAAACACTGTATATCTTCCCAATCCGGTTGTAATGGAAAAGTAGCAATTTCTGCGTCTAGTGCTGTAAGAGTATTAAATGTCCTTGAAGTTTTAACATCTGATTCATTGCTGCTCGATTCAAGTAAAATACCAGAGATAGTAGTCTCTGCGCTTAAATTCTTAAATTGGTGAAGTTTAGCCGAAACTAATCTTAAAGTAATTATATCAGTTATCATCTATCCTCCTGTTTTTTTGAATAGGTCTAGTGCTTGTGTAACTAAAATAGCAATAAGACCACCAATACCTGTTAAAAGAGCCCATGCAAACTTAACAAAACCTGACTTAAATCTCATAAGTTCTTTATGTTCTTCAAGTATTTGCTGGTTTTCAGCTTCTTCAACCTCCGCTAATATACGTGCTTCAGTATTCTTTTTTGTTTCTACAATAACACCATCAAAGGGGCTCAAGAGCTGTCTCTTCATCTCCTTAATCTCCCTTTTCATATCTTGTTGGTTCTCTACAAGTTTGTTTAATGCATTTTCAATCTGAATAAAATTAGGATCTTCCATTCTACCTTTAAATGTAGAAAAAAGATTGTATAATTCTTCGATAAGTTCTTTAGGTGTCTTTTCTTGTGCCATCTATATAAATTGATCTATTTTATCTATACTATATATCTGTTAAAAAAAAATTGAAATTGAGTTTAATTTAATTCTTTTTGTATTTTTGCCCAATAATATTCAGTCCTTTTGTTTTTATAACCACGGGGACCTCCGTTCCAGTTTCTTGCAATTTTTTCAAATCCTCCGGCTGGGTGGTGGTAGTTTTTCCAAATTAAAAACATTTCAATAGATTTTTCTCTACTAAATCTGTCTTTTCTTTTAAATCTCTTTTCTAATTTCTGTATTTTTAGGATTCTATTGACTTCTCGAATCATAATAGGTCTGATTTGTAAAGCACCAACTGCCTCATTGCCTACTAAATGAGTATCTCCTATTGCGGAGTCATTACCAAGTGACTCGACTTGAATCATCGCTGGGATTAGATTGTTTTCTATATCTAGCTTTTTAATCTTCTTAGGTTGGACCTCGGTTACTGTCTCAACTTTAATTCTTTTTTTAACGAGTATCTCGGCTCTATTGCTATTGCTTGTAATAAATGGTAATAGAAGAATCGAAATTAAAACTGTATTACGTCTCATATATTAATTAGTTATAGTTATAGTACTAATATAAACAAAAAAAGCCAAACAAAAAAATGTTTGGCTGTTTATTTTCAAAAATAATTGAAGTTTAATAAATTAACGTCTTTTATTCTTAATTAAGTCTTGTATACCATCTCCTGAACCAGAACCAGATCCATCTCCTGAACCTTTAGTTGATCCACCAGATCCCTTAATAATACCACTTCCTGATCCAGATCCTGAACCACTTCCTGATCCACTTCCTGAATCTTTGATAATTCCTGTTCCTGATCCATTTCCTGAACCTGCATTAGATCCATGTCCTGATCCATTTCCTGAACCTGCTGTAGATCCACCAGATCCTTTTCCTGATCCAGTTCCTGAACCGTTAGAGCTTGAGTTGTTAGCCATATCTTTCTTTAATAATGTTTTTTTAATAATAACACCAATCGCTGCTAATATTATTAATCCTACGAGTACTTTCATATTATTATATGTTTTTATTTTTATAGATTTAATCATCTATTGTTTCATAATTATATATTCACAAAAAAAGCGCAATCTTTCAATTACGCCTTTTGTTAGGGTTTAGGCCGGGCCGCCGACGCCAAAGTTGAACAAGTAATAGTCATCAGACTCTTCATCACCTTCATTTAGATTATCAAATATAATTGATTCGAAATCAATCATATCTTCTACTGAGAGGGAATTATTAACAGATAATTTTTCGTTTTGTTCATCTAGCGAAGTTGGATCTACTTCGTTGATGAAATCCATGAGATATATAAATATTTTTTAATTATAGAGTTATTCTATAGTTTATATATTCAATATTTAAAAAAAGTTTATTATTTATTGTGATTATTTTCACCTGATTCTAAATCTTTTTCAAGATTTAAGCTCCATATCCTATCGTTTGGTACGATAAATTTTCTTTGATGGTCGTATAGGTAGAATGTTGTACGATAAATTGACTGTCTGACTATTCTCGCTTTCTTAGTTCCATTGATCCATACTATATCATCCACGTTAAAATCTTTACCATATAAGAACATGGCACCACTATAAAACTTAGAGATAGAATCTTTGAATGCTATAGAGATAACAGCTGTGACAATAAGCCATCCCCATTCTCCTAATATATTCTCAATTATTTCCCTTACTGATTCTATCATCCCAATACGATTTGTAATCTTTTATAGTTCCTTTGAATCTTCTGATTTTATTTAACCTAGAATCTTCAACGATACCTTCTTGTGTTGCGTTAATTTCTTGATTAGGTTTTATGTCTTTTCCTCCAATAGTCTTCATTATCTATATATCAATGACTTGGCCATTACCTCTTTCAATTTCTTTTTTAATAATAGAACAGTGTCTGTATAGTTCTTCATTTTCAAAAGCCTTAAGGGCCCATCCCATTTCTTCAACAGTACCTATTCTTAACCAATCTATAAAGTCTTCATCACTTTCGAAATGTTCTAATAAAACCTTTGGATTAATCAGGTCAATATACATTTGCTCCATTCCCTCAACATTACTCATTCCTTATTTTTTAAATATTAATTTTATCCATGAGTATCTTTTTCTTTTGCTTAAATAAGTAAGATCTAATTCATTTTTATAAGCTTCTCTCTCGAATGATATGTTATAATATGCTCTAGAGCCATAGAAGAATAACTTAATAAACCATTCTAGTATATAAAGAACATAAAACGGAATCACTAGAAGCTCTCCCTGTTGCGCTATATGAATACTCTCATGATTAATTATCCTTTCTCTCTTAGCTCTCCAGAAATTTGTAGTTCCTTGGTAGTATTCTCTAAGTATTATAAACGGCCATAAGGTTATTCCCCCTATTTTCATAAATATCCCTACTCTATCTAGGAATTTGTCAGAGTATATTATTTTAGCTTTCATTTTACTTTACTTTGTTTTGTCGAGAGACTTGATTGCTCTCCATTTCTTTTAACAGCTGGTATTTAAGTTCTTCAAATTCAATGTCAGTGTGAGTACTATTAATACACTCAAACCGTATCTCAGTTTCTCCTGGTGTATAGTTCTTAAGAACAAGTAAATTATATTCATCCATGATTGGTGACTCCTGGAAGTCTAGAAACACGTTTGATACTTCATCTTCTGTTTTATCGTGGGGCATTCTAACAATTAATATAGGTGTCATAGTATGTATTTAAAATTATATAAAGCTTATATTAAAAATATATCATTTGTTTCACACGTCAAATATATCGTCTTCCCCTCTTAAATCGATGTTATCATCCTGGAATCTCATTAGTGCTTCTTCCATCTCATGGACTCTCCATTCATGATCAAACACTTCCTCGATACTTACCTTACCGTTCTTATGTAGTTTTTTAAATTTCGAAAGATCTTTTTTTGCAGTATTCAACATGCGTGTAAGTTCTTTTTCGCCTGTGGTTATAGATTCTATTGAAATAATATTAGACTTGATTTCCTTTTCCATGATTTCAAATTCAATAAGAGGAAATAAGTTACAAAATTTATCTAAAAGTTGTTTCATAATGATATGAATTATATTTATAATTGCACTATAAAATTTATATATCTAAGTCTTGTGTCTATAAATGAAAAAAGGCCCTAATAAAAATTAGAGCCTTTGTTTTTTTGCTTAAGTACTATTCTTAAATAGTTCCCGGGCGTAACGTGTCGATTGACTTTGCTAATAGTACAGAATCTCTTACACTTAATCTTCCAGAGTTTTGTGCTAGTTGAGCCGCTTGGATCAATACGTTTACAGCTGCATCCTCATCAATATTTGTTATTTCCTCAAATACTGGTGATAATTGTGGAGCATCTTTTGCTTCTGTTTCTGCTGTTGCAGTGTTTTCTAATGACATAATTTTCGTTTTTTAATTTATATTTGTTAACTAATATGAGTATTATACTCGAGTTTATTAAAAAGTTTACTATTTTTTTAATATATTGTCTAGATCTTTTATAGAATCTTGAATTTGATTGAATATCGTTTCTGCCTTAATGGTTATAATCTCGCTTCTATAAACTATCTTATTAGATTCTTTATGAGTAACTCTACATCTTAAGATATATAAGGGCTTCTTACTTAATAGGGGCTGGAGATGTTTAACATTCCATATTTGCGCCCTAGCTTCACCGGCGGCAGCTGCAGAAGTTTTGATGCTAGCAATAACATTATAGTCTTTATTCTCGTTCTCATAGAACGACTGAACTTCTTTAATACCATTTGTAATTAAGTAAAGTCGGTATGCAGTTTGATAAGTAGAAGCAAGTACTGTTTTAAGTGCGCTTGCTTCTATTTTTCTTGTTATATAAGGTCTTTGTAGACTAATTTTCACCAGGTTGTGTTTTAGAAGTTCTTTGTACCAGTGCTGATAATCCATTATCAGGCTGTGTACTTCTTGTTATGTTAGCAGGTTTTACTACTCTAGCTTCTTTAACTTGTTGAGTTAATCCTACTTTTTTTACAGGTTCGTTTTTTGCAGGTCTAAATTCATTTTCTAATTCATCAAGACCATCACCTATTGTGGAATCCCAATCTTTAAGTTCTTTTGCCATTTCACCAGCAGCTTTTTTCAATGCGTCGCTAGGTTCTTGATAATTGTCACTTTCTATGATCGCTTCTACGAATGCATGATCGCTAGCTATATCAGTTTTTTTTTCTGAATCATTAATGTCTTTAGTAGCCTCTTCTAAATTAGTTGTAGATAATTCTCCAACTTCAGATTCCGGCTTGATATAATCTACTAGAGATTTAATAAATCCTAAAGCAACTAATGGTAATATTGCCCCAGATACTGCAGCTAATAACCTCTTCTGTGCTAAAGGTTCCCATTCTACTAGATTAAATAATTCAACCCATCCCGTATATTCTTCTAAGCTAATAAATGCATAGTACATGTTACCTTGCATCTGCATCGCTGTTATAGTAATAAATAGGGCCCATACTAGGGACTTGTTCATTTTATCTAAAGTTATTAAAGCGGCAAGCGATGCTGCTGCTCCTAATTCAAATCCAATTGCTAAAGTAACTGCTAACCAATATGGGTTAGATAATTCAAAAAAGTCTATAACGTGGATTGTTGATACTACACTTACTAAAATGTATAGCGATACGAAGGTTCCAATAATAAAACCATTAATTATTTTACTCTTATTCATGTTGTTTAGTTTTCTAATTCATCGATTAAACGCTCGATTTCATTTTGGCGCTGAACATCTAACATTTTTCTGTCTGTTCCTTGAATCATTCTCTTTTCAGCTTTTAAACCTTCTATTCTCAAGTCTAATTTAGTTGGTAATGTTTCAATAGTTGCTTTTAAAGCAGCTGATGATATGTGTTCGATTTTAAGTTCTTTTTTAACTCTTGTTAATTCAGAGTCTATTCCACATGATTTGAAATATACCAATACTAGTAAGATTGCTATTACTTTAGATCCGTGCTTTGCAAAAAATTCATTAATTTTATTCATAATTCTAATATTTGTTTAAGTTTTATGTTATTTATATATCTAGATTTTAAATTAACTTTATATTAGTGTCTATAGGTGCTTATTAAATGAGGCACTTTCTACTATTGACCATTTTACAAGGGCTCTGTGATGATATTCTTTAGCGAATTGATCCATTAACTTTGACATAGTAGTATAGTGTGAAAATGCATCGCTATCTACTGGAAGATCTGGCCATTCGTTTTCTTCCAGCCATTTTTTTGCTCCTGAACTCATGTGCTACAATATTATTGTTTTCCCGTTTGAAATATATCCTATGATATGTTTTTTACTGTGTTTTCTAACTGATGTAATATATTGTACAGGGTTTTTAATATTTGTATATTCAACAGTGTAGCCATCATATATGAAAGTAACAACTTCTCCACCTGGTTTAAGTGAAATTGGATTTGTCCTCATCTCTGGTGTTGGTGTGTATTTATTCATTATCTATTGATTTTTGGATTTAAATCGGGTTACATCACTTTTTTTAGTATGTTTCGTCTTTCTACCTTTAACTCGCTCTCTCCATAATTTAAAACTAGATTCTTTCAGGTTAGATCTCATTATCTTTCTAACATCGTTTTCTTTTATGCCGAATTGAAATTCAATGGCTTCAAATGGAGTTCGATCCTCCCATGCCATTTCTATAATTCTATCAATTTGTTCTTCTGTCATTTACTAAGATCTTTAATAATATCCTGTTTAACTGTCTTCAAGTATTTCGCTCTCTTTTCAGCAGATACAAAAGGGACTGACCAAAATTGTTTAGTCTTAGTCCATAATGAAAGCTTCCATCCAAATACAAATGTAAATACTCCCATTACTAACCTTAATTTAGGTGAGTTTAAATAAAGAGTTCTAACTGGCAATGCAGGAGCGCCGTGTGTTAAATAAGTTCTAATCTTTTTATCGCTTAAGAATGGTTTAGGATATGCGTATGCACCAACAAGTGGTACGAATTTATACGCGAATCCAGGTGTGAATACCTCATCGAAAAAGATTTCCATCCTTGGCGTTAATCTAAACCACCATACTGGAGATATAAAATAAATCCTATCGGACCAAGTTACCATATCTTGATAACCTTTAATTACATCAGTTCTTGGTCTAGTAAATCTATCTGAATAAAGATCCGCCACCTTTGTTTCTTCTCCTTCAACATCTAACGTTTCTAGAATTGTCTTGTAGATTCCATCATAGCAAAAAGAATCTAGATTCGGGTGCGCTATTACTATTAAGTTTTTCATAGTTACTTATTATTATTTCTTTTAAGATCAATATCCCAAGGTTTTATTGTTTGGAATTTACATGCCAACATGTTAGTTGAATTATTAGTACCTAACCAAATAGTACAGTTCTTATTAATTGCTTTTATTTCAAAAGATTTAGAGTATCTAAATGAATGCCAATTTCCTATTCTATATAAGATATAACCAGTTCCTATGATTGAAGTACGATTAGATTGGATTTCACCAGTATTTACTTGCCATATATCATCTTTAGGATTATCTGTCGCATATTTAATTTCTGCACGAGCTTCCCATCTACCGTCTTGTTTGTATTTAGTACCGTCGTATTTTCTTAAATCGTCAATAACGGTTTTAGTTACAATAATGTTATTGTTTCCTGAGCCAGTCGCGAATTTTGAACTTGGTACTGGAAATAAACTTCTAAAATTAATAACCCTGTTTCTAGAAACCATCCAGTAATATGCGATCTTAAAGTTTTCTTCTTCTAATCCCTCTCTACGTAGGAAAACTTGATAAT
>Ga0209712_10001309_pt1 | contig 21412 bp, 20 predicted proteins | sample ArcOceMetagenome_FD_187443 | JGI IMG/M metagenome (GOLD analysis project Ga0209712, IMG submission 187443) | Marine eukaryotic phytoplankton communities from Arctic Ocean - Arctic Ocean - Greenland ARC118M Metagenome (SPAdes) (version 2) | ecosystem: Environmental > Aquatic > Marine > Oceanic...
CTAATCTATAGATCATTGTTGGATTCATTTCTGGCATATATGTTTTGGTAGTTTTATGAATAAAACGAGCTAATTGTCTAGAAATACCGTCTACCTCACCACCATAAAAACGTCTTGCTTTTCGTTGCTTCTCTGTTTCTGTAGTAGGTGTTGGTTCAGAAAATATTCTAAAAGTTCTATTGTCTATAACTCCATCTACACCTTTAATATTACCTATCATATCATTGTTCATAATACCAATAATCTCCCATCCTTTATCTTTGGCATATGCAGCCAATCCTCTACCCCCAAACAATCCTTGTTCCTCTCCAGATAGTCCAACATAAATAATACTGTTTTCAAAGGTGTAATTAGATAAAACTCTAGCAGCTTCAATTGTACCAGCCATACCGGACGCATTGTCATTTGCACCAGGTGAATCAGAAGTATAATCGTTTGGATCAGACACTCGAGAATCTATATCACCACTCATGATAATGTATCTATTTGGATATTTTGTCCCTTTTTGAACAGCAACAACATTTACAATCATGACATCATGAACAATTCTTTTCTTATTTTTTTTCACCAAGTCTCTTTGATAGAAAACATCTAAACAATTAGTACACTTTTTAGCTATTTCATCAAATTCAGATTTAATCCATCTTCTAGCAGCTCCAATTCCTCTGGTTTCAGAAATGGTATCACTCAACGTGTGTCTAGTTCCAAAATTAGCCAGCTTAGTAATATCTCTTTTTATTCTTTCTGAATTAATATTATTTATAATGTCATAAATTCTAGTATCTGTCTGCGCATTAGTAATACCAGTAAGAAGTATAATTAAAAAGCTGATTTTTTTCATCGTTAATTGTTTGAATAGTTTAAAGATACAGATTCTGGTAACAAAAAAAATTAAAAGGGGTCATGTAATTAATCTTTCATCTATAAAATAATGTCTTTCCAATGTATATATTTACAAGAGTGTTATTAACTCTAAAAGTTTACGTTTATATTTTTAATTATCTAATAAGAAAAGTTTAATTTTATAGAAATTTAATTTTTTTTAATGATGAAAAAAGTAATTTCTCTTTCTATATTTTTAATTTCGGTTAGTTTTTATGGACAAATACCAGATGAATTAAAACCACCAAGTTGGAAAACTACTGCAAGATTATCTACCAACATCAAACCTTATATTTTACCTACAATAGATTTAGTTAAACTAAAAAGTGAAGATAAAATAAATGATTCAAATAAATCTAAACCTTGGCGCTTTGGAAAAGATCAATTTGTAAATCACGATATTAGCGAAGTTGGTGTATGGGAAACTCTAACAAACGGTGATCGTATTTGGAGAATGTCTTATAAATCTGAAGGAGCATATTCACTAAATTTTATGTTTGAAAGATTTAAAATGCCAGTAGGATCAAAACTATATGTATACAGTAATGATAAACAGGACTTACTCCGTCCTTTTTCTCATCATAACAATAACCCTGAACAAGTTTTAGGTACTTGGTTGGTTGAAGGAAATCATGCTTGGATAGAATATCATCAACCAGCAAATATTAAAGGAGAGTTTACATTAACAATTAGTTCTGTTATTCATGGTTATAGAACAGCTGAAACGTATCAAAAAGCTTTAGGTGATTCTGGAGATTGTAACCAAGATGTAGATTGTGATATCACTCCATCTGGAGCCGATATTTATGGGATTAACATCGTAAAAGAAAATATAAAAACATCTGCAGGTATGTTGGTTAGTGGAAGTAATGGTTTTTGTTCAGGAGCATTAGTTAACAATACAAATAATGATGGAACACCTTATTTCTTAACTGCAAACCACTGTGGTGGTGGAGAAGGAGGGTGGGCCTTTCGCTTTAATTGGAGGAGCCCTTCACCTTCTTGTTCAACAACAGCTAGCAGTCCAAATGGATCTTATGATCAAACTGTTAGTGGTGCTACAGTTAAAATGAGAAGTGATGAATCAGATACTGAATTGGTAGAAATAACTGATACTTCTTTTTTTAATGGAAATGATGAACTAGTATTTGCTGGATGGAATCGTTCTAAAACAGATCTTCCTAATGTAAATATCGGAATTCACCACCCTAGTGGAGATATTCAAAAAGTGTGTAGAGAAGATGATGGGGCTTTTAGAACTTCTACTAGTTTTAATGGAAATGGAAATGCTAAAATGTGGAGAATAGAAGAATGGGAACTGGGAGTTACAGAACCAGGATCTTCAGGTTCACCTTTATTTAATGAATTAGGTCAAATAATTGGTGTTCTTTCTGGAGGAGCTGCAGCTTGCTCAGGTACTAGTAATAATGGGCAATATGATATTTATGGTCGTTTTGGGGTAGCTTGGGATTTTGGTGCTACCGCAGCAACTAGATTACAAGATTGGTTAGACCCTTTAGGAACAAATCTCGAGACTATAGATCAATTTCCCGCATTACAAACATATGCATATGATGCTAGTATTAACCTAGGAAGTAGTGTATCCTTAGAATTATGTGGAGAAGATTTTTCTCCTTCAATTTCTATTTATAACTCAGGAAATGAAACCCTTACCTCCGCAACCATATCTTATAATTTAGATGGAGCAACCAATACAAATTTTAACTGGACTGGTTCTTTATTGCAAGGGGAAAGTGATGTGATTTCAATTCCATCTTATGGAGTTTTAAGTGGTGGAACTCATGGTTTTTCTACCTCAGTTTATAATCCAAACGGAAATACTGATGAAAATTCTGCAAACGATACTTATGTGTTTAATTTTTCTGTATCACCATCATTTCAAACAGTAACGGTTGTATTTAATATTTTAACTGATGATTATGGGCAAGAAACTACCTGGGAATTAAAAGATTCTTCTGGGGTATTGGTAGAAAGTGGTCCAGCAACAGATTATAATAATGCTACCAATTATCAAGAGACAATTACTATTCCTAATTTAGATGAATGTTATACGTTTACAGTCTTTGATTCTGTGGGTGATGGAATTTGTTGTGTATATGGTATTGGTAATTATAATCTTCAAGATAGTAATGGTAATATAATTATTGATTCAACAGGAGAATTTGATTCCTCAGAGTTTGTGACTTTTAGTGCGGTAGCTACTTTAAGTAATGATGATTTTAACCTAGAAGGATTAATAAATATCTTTCCAAACCCAACAGCTAGTGATTTAAATATAAAGGTTGGTAATCTACAAAAAGCTAATTATACGATCTCAAATCTAATTGGACAAGTAATAGCAAAAGGTTCTTTAATTGAAAATACAACTAATAGAATAAATGTTGCAAATTCTGCTTCAGGGATATACTTGTTAAGTATCACTTCTCAGTATGCACAATACACTCAAAAATTTATTAAAGAATAGTGTTTTTTAATTTAGTATTAAATTTTAAAAAAAAACCTCTGCTTTTGCAGAGGTTTTTAATATTCTTGAAACATAACATAATTTGGATTAGAATGTGTTTCTGAAACCTTAAAATTATACAAACCTGTTTTTTTAAGTCCTATTTTTGTATAGAATGCAATTGCTCTTAGGTTTTCTATCCAAACTTCTAACCACAAACCTCTTTGATGATTTTTCTTTGATAAAGTCACGTTAAAATTAAACAGTTCTAGACCTAAACCTAAACCATAATATTCTTTCAATAAATACAAACGCTCCATTTTGGTAATATTTATACCATCAATGTTTTCATTTGGCGAATTAAAAATGACTTTTGAAAAACCAGCAACTTTATTTTTGTAATAAATAAGATAATATTCATTGGTTTGTTCTAATAGTTCGTCTCTTAAGTTTTCTTTGCTAAAGTTTTTAGAAATATAAGAATCTATATCTTTCTTAGGAGAGCTATGTCCGTGAGCTGGTAAAAATGCTTCTATACTAAGAGATACTAATAAATTAGTATCTACTACGGTTGCTTTTTTAATATTAATCATGTATTGGTTGGTGTTCTTCTATGACATCAAAAATATAAATTTATCTACTAATTTTTTATAAATATGGTGTTAAAAAGCCTCCATGTTAAAAGATGGAGGCTTTACTATATTTAAAATATATGTATTGCTTATTTAATTAAATCGTAACTACGTTTAATGAAGTTTGTTAACTCTTCTCCATGTAAAAGGTTTTGAGATAATTTTGCTAAATCAAAAGATTGAGAGATTAAACGATCACGTTTCTTAGTTGTTTTGGTGTTTAGAATTTCACCTACTAGTTCATGATTTGTATTGACAACTAAATTATACATTTCTGGCAAATTTCCCATTCCCATCATTCCGCCACCACCAGAAGCACTCATTTCTTTCATTCTTCTCATAAATTCTGGGACTGTAATTATAAAAGGAGAAGCGTTAGAATCCATCGCTTCTAATTGAACAGTATAGGTTTGTTTTGGAACCGCATTTTCAATCATAGGCTTTAATGTTTCCTTTTCTTCATCAGATAATTTAGAAATAACGGTGTCGTCTTTCTTTATTAGATTGTCTATGTGATCTGCATCTACTCTAGTAAACTTTACTTTTTCATTAGAAGTTTCTAGTTTCTGCATCAAATGAGAAATAATAGGTGAATCTAATAATAAAACTTCGTATCCTTTTTCTTTTGCAGATTGAATGTAACTGTGTTGTGCATCTTTATTAGCGGCATACAATACAATTTGGTTTCCATCTTTATCTGTTTGCGCATCTTTAGTTTTTTCCAGAAACTCATCAAATGTAAAGAAAGAATCATCTACCGTTGGGTACAATGCAAATTTTTGAGCTTTATCAAAGAATTTATCTTCTGATAACATTCCATATTCAATAATTACTTTGATATCATTCCATTTTGATTCAAAATCTTCACGATTATTTTTGAATAAAGAAGCTAATTTATCACCTACTTTCTTGGTAATATAACCAGCAATCTTTTTTACAGCACCATCTGCCTGTAAATAAGAACGAGATACATTTAAAGGAATATCTGGTGAATCTATAACACCTTTTAACATCTGTAAAAAGTCTGGTACAATACCCTCTACATTGTCAGTTACAAAAACTTGATTTTGATATAACTGAATTTTATCCTTTTGCATGTCCATGCTTGGACTTAACTTAGGGAAGAATAAAATTCCTGTTAAATTAAAAGGATAATCTACATTTAGGTGAATATGAAATAATGATTCCTCAAATTGCATAGGATACAATTCTCTATAAAAATTATTATAATCTTCAGTTTCTAGATCTGCTGGTTTTTTGGTCCAAGCTGGATCTGTGTTGTTGATGATTTTATCTACAGTTACCTGCTTGTGAGCTTCTGTAGTTTCTTTACCGTCTTTATCTGTAGTAGTTTTTGGGGTAAATTCAGGATCATTAACTTCTTCCGTTCCAAATTTAATAGGTACTTGATTAAAACGGTTGTATTTATTTAAAAGTTCAGAAATTTTAGATTCTTCTAAAAACTCAGTAGAATCTTCAGCTATATGTAAAATAATTTCTGTTCCCCTATCAGATTTATCGTGTTCAACCAAGGTGTATTCTGGTGAACCATCACATGACCATTGAGCAGCAGGCTCATTTTTGAAAGATTTGGTAATAATATCAACTTTATCAGCTACCATAAAAGCAGAGTAAAAACCAAGTCCAAAATGACCAATAATTCCTGCTTCATTATCTTTATACTTGTCTAAAAACTCTTCAGCACCAGAGAATGCAATTTGGTTGATGTATTTTTCTACCTCTTCTGCAGTCATTCCTAGACCTTTGTCTTTTATAGTAAGCGTTTTTGCTTCTTTATCTAGGATAATTTCAATTTTAGCATCACCTAATTCTGTTTTTGCTTCACCAATAGATATAAGATGTTTTAGTTTAGAGGTTGCATCTGTTCCGTTAGATATAAGTTCACGTAAAAATATTTCGTGATCAGAATACAAGAACTTTTTAATTAATGGAAAGATGTTTTCTACCGATACATTAATATTTCCTTTACTCATAATTGTATAATTTAATTGTTTTATTTCAATTACTTACTTGTCAAAAAAAATACCAAAGATATTATTGTGACAAGATGACAGAGTATAGGTATCTAATAAATGCTATCTTCTTTTAAAAGGGTATTTTTGTTATCTTTATCAATGACAATAAAAAACAAATTATATTTACTGTATGTACAATTCTAAAATTACTGGATTAGGGTACTTTTTGCCTGAGAATGTGGTAACAAATGATGACTTGAAACAATGGATGGAAACAAGTGATGAATGGATTCAGGAAAGAACTGGCATTAAGGAACGTAGGTGGATAGATCCGGCGACTGGAGAAACGACTTCTACAATGGCTGTAAAAGCTTCTAAAATAGCTATCGAAAGAGCAGGCTTAACAAAAGACGACATAGATTTTATTGTATTTGCAACATTAAGTCCTGATATGTATTTTCCGGGAGGAGGAGTTAGAGTTCAGGATATGTTAGATATGCCAACAATTGGAGCTTTAGATGTTAGGAATCAATGTTCTGGGTTTATTTATTCATTATCAGTGGCAGACCAGTTTATTAAAACAGGAATGTATAAAAATATTTTAGTAATTGGTGCTGAAAATCACTCGGGTGGTTTAGAACGATCTACCAGAGGTAGAAATGTGACTGTTATTTTTGGTGATGGTGCAGGAGCAGCAATTTTGTCTAGAAGTGAAGAAGATGGAAAAGGAATTTTATCATCTCATCTTCATTCCGAAGGTAAACACGCCAAGGAATTGGCTTTAGAAGGACCGTCAACAGGTCGTTGGGTTCCTGAAATTATTGCAGAAAACAATCCAGATGATGAATCTTATTTCCCATATATGAACGGACAGTTTGTCTTTAAACATGCTGTTATGAGGTTTTCTGAGGCAATTGTTGAAGGTTTAGAAGCAAATGGTTTGCAAAAAGAAGATATAAACATGTTAATTCCCCATCAAGCAAATTTGAGAATATCGCAATTTATTCAACGTAAATTTCAATTGAATGATGATCAGGTATATAATAATATTATGAACTATGGTAATACCACAGCAGCCTCGGTAATTATAGCATTAACAGAGGCATGGGAGAAAGGTAAAATTAATGACGACGATTTGGTAGTTTTAGCAGCTTTTGGCAGTGGGTTTACTTGGGGAAGTGTAGTGATTCGATGGTGATTTTTTTTAGATGGGAAAAAAAACATTAGTTCTCGGTGCTTCGTTAAACGAAGCTAGATATTCAAATATTGTAATTCATAAACTATTGGAAAGTAAGCATCCAGTTAAAGCGATCGGCTTTAAAGAGGGTGTTATTTCTAGCGTCATTGTTAGTACCGAAAAGAAAATATTTAAAAGCATTGATACTGTTACTTTATATTTAAGTCCAGATAACCAGGTAATTTTTTACAACTATATAGTTCACTTAAAGCCTAACAGAGTAATTTTTAATCCTGGAACAGAGAATATAAAGTTTCAAAATATACTAGAACAAAACGGTATAAAAACTGAAATTGCTTGCACCTTAGTTTTGTTATCAATCAATCAATATTAATATCTTGCAACTATGAGAAATAGACTTTTAAGAGTTACTGGAGTCACATTAATTATTTATATTTTTTACACCTTTTTTTTTATTGAGAATGTGGTTGATAGCCCGGTCATTAAAAAGATTATTTTAGTTGAAAGTAATAATGTAGAAATTGAAAAAGACACACTATTACTCGTAAAAGACAGCTTAGTTGTTATAAAGAAAGAGTAAAAAAAACTCTCAAAAAAAGAGTTTGTAAAATACAATTACATAGAGACAGTCTTACCTGTTTCAGCCAGAATTACGTTACTAAAAACCTCTTCAGCTTCTTTTTTAAATAATGTGATGTCTTTATATCGGCTAGAATAGTGCCCTAATATTAATTTTTTAACATCAGCTTTTTTGGCTATTAATGCAGCCTGTTTTGCAGTTGAATGTCTTGTTTTTGTTGCTAAATCTTCTTTGTCAGATAAAAAAGTAGATTCATGATATAATAAATCAGATTTCTTAATAATTTCTACAATATCTGGTTTGTATGAAGTATCACTGCAATAGGCATAACTCATTGGTTTTTTTGGATCTTGTGTAAGTAATGAATTTTGTATAGTTTCTCCTGAAGTAAGTGTAAAGTCTCTTCCTACTTTTAAATTATTATAATCACAAACTTCAATTTCCTGAAATTTTCTTATTTCAGACATGTTTAATTTTCTCGAATTTTCTTTTTCTTTGAAAAGAAAACCATTTGTGTAGACTCTATGATGTAACGGAATTGTTAATACTTCAACTTTTTCATCCTCAAAAATTAGCTCACTTTTTTTAGAGTTGAGTTCATGAAAAATCAAATCATATTTCACATAAGATTTAGAATACTTCAATTGTAAATTAATAACTTCTTTAATTCCTTTAGGTCCAAAAAGATGCAACTCTTTTTCCCTGTTTAAGATGCCTAAGGTAGAGATGAGTCCTATTAAACCAAAGAAATGATCTCCATGTAAATGAGATATGAAAATATGATTAATTTTAGAAAAACCAACCTTGTATTTTCTCATTTGACGCTGAGTCCCTTCACCGCAATCAATTAAGAAATGTCGAGAATTTATTTCTAAATATTGTGCAGTTGGATGTGCATTAACTCTTGGTGTAGCAGAATGACACCCAAGGATGGTTAATTCTATACTCATGATCTTACAAATTTTTTAAAAGTCAATGGTTTTATTTGTTATTTTACTTTTGGTCTCTAAAAACCTAAATCCCTCTCGATGACTTCCATCTCCAGAATATCTTTAGCTTCTTGAAGTGTTGGAGTGATGTTTAAAATTTCAGGAAAATCATCAATATTACCCCCCTTTTTTATAACTACAAACGATTTGTCTTTTGATTTTAAATTTTGAGCGACTTTTAAAAAAAATGTAATTTTTTCTTCGACAATTATTATATTTTCAGAGAGTTCTAGCAGTAGGTGATTAGTATTTATTTTGGATAACTGTATCGTAAGATTACTAAAAGAAGATTCCTCTACATAGATAAATGTATACTGATCATTCTCTACAATCTTCATGATTATCTTTTTATTTGTTGGGCTAGTAAATAAATTACGGCCATCCTTACTGCGACACCATTTTCTACTTGATTTAATATAATTGATTGATCAGAATCAGCTACATCACTTGTGATTTCTACGCCTCTGTTAATTGGTCCAGGGTGCATAATGGTAATCTTCTTTCCAAGATTATCTAAGATTTCATTATTAATTCCAAATAACTGTGTGTATTCTCTTGTAGATGGGAAATAGTTGATATCCATTCTTTCGTGCTGCACTCTAAGAACGTTTGCAACATCACACCATTCTAGTGCTTTTTTAATATTTGTTTCTACTTCAACACCCAAACTTGAGATATATTTAGGAATTAAAGTTGTTGGACCGCAAACTTTTACTTCAGCTCCTTGTAGTTTGAGAGCAAAAATATTTGAAAGGGCTACTCTAGAGTGTAAAATATCTCCTACAATCACAATTTTTTTTCCTTTTACAGTTCCTAATTTTTCTTTTATGGAGTAGCTGTCTAATAAAGCCTGTGTAGGATGTTCATGAGTCCCATCACCAGCATTAATAATTTTAGCATCAACATGTCTAGATAGAAAAACTCCAGCACCAACATTGGGATGTCTCATAACAACAATATCAACTTTCATTGATAATATATTGTTCACAGTATCTATTAAAGTCTCTCCTTTGTTCAGCGAAGACTGATTTGCAGAGAAATTGATTACATCTGCTGAGAGTCTTTTCTCAGCTAATTCAAATGATAATTTTGTTCTAGTGCTGTTTTCAAAAAACAAATTAGCTATTGTGATATCTCTTAAAGAAGGCACTTTTTTTATAGGCCTATTAATTACTTCTTTAAAATGACTTGCAGTTTCAAAAATAAGGTCGATATCATTCTTGTTTAGGTATTTAATTCCCAATAAATGTTCTACACTTAACTGCTTCATAATTATTTGTTATCTATGTAAATTGCATCTTTGGAATGTAATTCTTTCCAATGTACAATCACTTTTTCTTCGTTAATTGCATCGACTTGCCTTCCTTTGTAATTTGGTTGTATGGGTAAATGTCTGCTAAATCTTCTGTCTATTAAAACCAGTAACTCCACATTTTTAGGTCTACCATATGATTGTATTGCTGTTAATGCAGCCCTTACGCTTCGTCCAGAGAACAAAACGTCGTCTATTAAGACAACATTTTTATTTTCAATTAAAAAGTCTATGTTTGTATTTGTGGCTTCTAGAGGTTCCTCTCTTCTTCGAAAATCATCTCTATAAAAAGTGATATCTAAAAGACCTAAATTTATGTTTTTTATGTTGTAATTATTAGTTAAAATACTTGCCAGTCTTTTTGCTAAAAAACTACCTCTAGGTTGAAGACCAATAAGAACTGTATCTGAAAAATCATTATGATTTTCTACCAGCTGACAAGCCAATCGGTGAAGTATTATTTCAATTTCTTTTGAGTTTAGTAAAACTTTTTTGCTCATGAGAAACGCATCAATTTAGTTTAAATACTAAAGTTTTGTAAAACTACTATAAAAAAAGGGATGCACAAAATTTATAGCTTTAAATCAAATTTTGTTCAATTGTTAATTAAATTGTTGAAAACAAAAGTTGAATTTTAAACATTAATCTATAAGGAATGGTAAATTTATTATGTAATTCAAATCCCAAATGCACATGTCATTGTCTAAGTTTGAATCAATGCTAAAAACAAACAGCATTTATTTTTTTGATTTGGTAGAGTTTGAAGAAATTATAGTTCACTACCTTGATTCAGGGAAACATTCTCTTGCAAAAAAAGCCATAAAACTTGGTTTAGAACAACATCCAACATCGGTTGATCTTAAATTACTAGAAGTTGAAATACTAATATTTGATAATAAATTAGAAAAAGCATCTCAGAAATTGAGAAAAATTGAATTGTTAGCTCCTAATAATGATGAAGTATATATTCAAAAAGCAACAATACTTTCAAAAAGCGGAAATCATAATGAAGCGATTGAAAATCTAAAAATTGCCCTAATTCATGCAGAAGATAAAGTAGATATATGGTCTATGATGGGTATGGAATATTTGTATTTAGATAATTTTGAAAATGCACAATTAAGTTTTGCCAAATGTATAGAGATTGATTTTGAAGATTATTCATCTTTATACAACATGATTTATTGCTTTGACATGGAGAAAAACCATGAAAAAGCTGTTATTTTTTTAAATACTTATTTAGATGGTAATCCCTATAGTGAAGTAGCATGGCATCAATTGGGACGTCAATATTTTGTATTAAAAAGATTTAAAGAGGCTCTAACTTGTTTCGATTATGCTGTTTTAATTGACGAATCATTTATTGGTGGATATTTAGAAAAAGCAAAAACATACGAGCAACTTGGTGAGTTTGAAGATGCCATAAAAAATTATATGTTAACTTTAGAATTAGATGATCCAACTGCCTTTGCATATGTTAGAATAGGAGAGTGTTATCATCAATTAGGAAATTTAGATGCCGCTATACGTTTTTACAAAAAATCTGTTCATGAGGATCCGTTTTTAGATAAAGGTTGGATTTTATTAACAGAAGCTTATTATGAGCAAAAAGACTATCAAAAAGCATTATATTATATATCTAAAGCTTTAAAAATAGATGAATCTAATGCTTCTTTTTGGAGAAAATATTCTGATATAAATATTAAATTAAATTCCTTTCAAGAAGGAATTAAAGGGTTTGAAAAATGTATGGAATTAAATGATTATTCCATAGAAACTCACCTTGCATTATCTGATGTATTACTATTTATTGGTGATTTTAACGATGCTGTAAAAGTATTAATTTCAGCTCAAAAGATGCATAAAGATTTTGCTGAAATTGAGTACAGACTGTCAGGTTTGTATTTTATTTTAAATAGAGAAAATTCTGCTTTCATACATCTCAAAAACGGAATGAAAATAGATTTTGATCATCATACGATCTTAGAAGAACTTTTCCCTGTCGTTTATGAAAATTTAAAAGTTCAAAAATTACTTATTAACTATAGAAAAGCGTTGGAATAAATTTTGAAGTCACTTAAATTCATAAAATAAAAAAAATCGAAAAATAGTTTCGGTTTTTTTTATTTATGAGTATAATTTCTCATTTTCGACTATATTCGTCATAGTAAATAAATCAAATATGAAAAGATCATTTAAAGACTATATTATTATTTCACTCAAAGGAATGGCTATGGGAGCTGCAGATGTTGTTCCCGGTGTTTCTGGTGGAACCATTGCTTTTATTTCCGGAATTTATGAAGAATTATTAGATTCTATTAGTAGTTTTAATTTTGGATTAATAAGAGTTTTAAAAGATAAGGGGTTTAAATCTGTTTGGAAAAAAGTAAATGGTAGTTTTTTAGCAGCTCTTTTTACAGGTGTTCTCATAAGTATAATTTCTCTTGCCAAACTAATAGAAACTTTATTAGAAAATCATCCCATATTAATTTGGTCTTTTTTTTACGGATTGGTTCTAGCCAGTATTATTTATATTGGTAAACAAATTTCAAAATGGAATATTGGAAGTGTTTTATTTTTAATTTTAGGAGGTATCCTTGCATTCTATATAACTACTTTAAACCCAATGGTGTCAGAAAACTCTTCTCCTTGGTTTTTGTTTTTAGCAGGAATGATTGCTATTTGTGCTATGATTTTACCAGGAATATCAGGTTCTTTTATTTTGGTTCTTTTAGGAGCATATAAACCTGTTTTAAATGCACTTAATACAAGAGATTTTTTTAGTATTATTGTTTTTATGTTTGGTGCAGTTTTGGGATTATTAACCTTTTCTAGAATTTTAAAATGGTTGTTTTTTACTTATAAAAATTATACTTTGGCAACATTAACTGGTTTTATAATAGGATCTTTAAACAAAATTTGGCCTTGGCAAGAAATAATTTCATGGAGAACTAATTCAAAAGGAGTAGAAGTTCCATTTAACACAACGAGTGTTTCTCCGTTTTCATTTGAAGGAGACTCTCAATTAATGATGGCTATTTTACTCGCAATAATTGGTTTTGGACTTATCTTATTATTAGAAAAATTAGCAGTTAAAAAAGACTAATGCAAAAAGAAAGAACCTTTACAGAAAAATTATCTCTTTTTTTTAAAGGATTAATTATGGGTGCCGCAAATAAAGTTCCGGGCGTTTCTGGTGGTACTGCTTCTTTTGTTTTGGGTTTTTATGAAGAATTAATTTATTCATTTCAGAAAATAAATCTAAAAGCTCTCAAGCTAGTCTTAAATGGTAGATTTAGAAGTTTTTTTACATACACAAATTCACAATTTATTTTTATAGTAATCTCTGGAAGTGTTTTTAGTTATTTTACTGTCTCTCTAGTATTAGATTTTTTCTTAAAAAACTTTGAACTCTATGTTTGGAGCTGGTTTTTTGGGATGATTATTGGATCTATTTACTACATTGGTAAAGATTTTGGTGATTGGAATTTTAAAAACTTTAGTTCTCTGGTTATTGGAGCTGTTGTTGGTTTAGGAATTAGTTTTTTAACTCCAGCAGGAGAAAACGATAACCTTTGGTTTGTCTTTATTTGTGGAATAATTGGGGTTTCTGGAATGACCTTACCTGGCCTTTCGGGATCATTTATTCTAATTTTATTAGGAAATTATGTACTACTATTGGTAGATTCTGTAAATGTTTTATCTGGGGTCATAAAAGACATTTTAATATTTAATTTTGATTTTTTAGAGGATCCAACTAAAATACATTACTTAAAAATTATTGGAGTATTTACTGCAGGTTCAGCCTTCGGGTTGGTCTCTTTATCGCATGTTATAGGCTACGTTTTAAAACGATGGAACCAAGTAGTCATTGCCATAATTATTGGTTTTATAACAGGATCTTTAGGGATTGTTTGGCCGTGGAAAGAAAAGATTTTTAAACTAGAAAACGGACAAATATTAATAGATCAAAACGGAGATCAAGTAATTGAAAATTACCAACGATTCACGCCAGATATTACAGATTCTACCACCTGGTTTGCTATTTTATATATTGTTTTAGGGATCAGCTTAATACTATTAGTAGATTATTATGGAAGTAAAAGAAAAATTAAATAAGGAACTCTTTGGTTTGGTTGGGATGAATATTTCGTACTCTTTTTCCAAAGGCTATTTTTCAGACAAGTTCAGAAACCTTCAATTAATTAATCATGAATATGTGAATTTTGATATTGATAAAATAGAAGACCTCCTTAGCTTAGTTAATCAATTTAAGGCCACTCTCAAAGGCTTTAATGTTACAATTCCTTACAAACAATCTATTTTTAACTACTTAGATGAAGTAGATGCAACGGCTAATGAAATAGGTGCAGTTAATACGGTTAAATTTACAAGTAAAGGGAAGTTAATAGGCTATAATTCTGATGTTGTTGGTTTTGAGAAATCTATTGTACCTCTTTTAAAACAACATCACACAAAAGCTTTAATTTTAGGAACAGGAGGCGCATCAAAAGCTGTAGCTTTTGTGTTAGAAAAATTAAAAATAAACCTCTATAAAGTCTCTAGAAACCCAAAAAGAAAAGATGAAATATCATATTCTGAGATTTCTGAAAAATTACTAAAAGAACATACAATTATCATTAATTGCTCTCCTTTGGGAACTTTTCCAAATATTGATCAAAAGCCTTCAATACCGTATCAATTTTTAACAAACAAACACCTATTGTTTGACCTAATATACAACCCAGCAGAAACAGCATTTTTAATTGAAGGTAAAAAGCAAGGGGCTCAAATTAAAAACGGATTTGAAATGTTAGAATTGCAGGCAGAAGAGTCTTGGAGAATATGGAATAAATAGTTTTTGAATCATTCTAATAATCTTTTGTTGTTTTGTAAGACATCGCTATCTTTATAGTCGATATTATAGGAACCTTAAACATTGTAGATATGTTAGAATCAAAAAATGATAAAATTAAAGTAGAAAAGATAACCAAATCTAAAGATAAGGTTTCTGAAACAATAAATGAAAATGAAGTTACTTCAGATATGACTACTAAAGAGGTAGATAGTCAAGAAAAAGTGATAGAAGCGGATGTTTCAGAAGTTATAGATACAGAAAAACTATCTGAAGAAGCGAAAGTTCTTATTGCAGAAGAAATAGTTGATGATGAAAAAATAAATGAAATTACTGTTACTGTTGAGGCTTCAGTAGAAATTGAAACTATTTCTTTAGAAGAGTCACCTAAGGTTGAAAAGAGTGAAGAAACTACTCATGAAGAAATTGTATCGGATGATAGTGAAGATGTAGTTACAGCAAATGCTGAACAAGTAAAACCTACTAAAGAAGTAGAAATTATTGCATATGATAAATTAACTCTAGAAGAACTTACTGATGCTTTAGAAAAGCTAATAAGCACCGAAAAAGTACAGCATGTTAAATCTACATCTGAAGCAATTAAAAGTGCGTTTAATATAAAGTTTGGAGCATTATTATCAGAAAAAAAAGCAGCTTTTTTAGCAGATGGAGGTAATACAATAGACTTTCAATATTCAAGTCCTATAAAAACCAGATACAATAAGTTACTTTCTGATCATAAAAAAGAAAGAGATTTACACTATTCAAATTTAGAAAAGCAACTAAAAGAGAATCTTGAAAAAAGAGTTCAGGTTATTGAAGATTTGAAATCATTGATAGAAAATGCAGATACCAAGACAATGTATAAGTCTTTTAGAGATATACAAAATACTTGGAGAACAATTGGACCAGTTCCTAAGACAAAATATAATGACACATGGAAAATTTTTCACCACCATGTAGAGCGTTTCTATGATTTATTACATCTAAGTAATGATTTTAGAGATTTAGACTTTAAGAATAATTTAGAAGAGAAGTTAAAATTAATTCAAAAAGCAGAACTTTTATCAGAAGAGCAAGATATTAATGTAGCTTTTAAAGAATTACAGGAATTACACAAAATTTGGAAAGAAGATATTGGTCCTGTAGCCAGAGAAATGAGAGATGATGTTTGGGATAAATTCAGTGCAGCTACAAAAATAATTCATGATAAGAGACATGATTATTTTAGAGATATGAAATCTCAGTACGGCAAAATTATAGATAAAAAGCTAGTAATTGTTGAAGAAATTGTTAACTATGATTCTTCTAACAACAAGACTCATAATGATTGGCAAAAAAGTATTAAAGACATAGAAGCTTTAAGAAAAAAATATTTTGATGCAGGAAAATTACCATATTCAAAAAGCGAATCTATTTGGCAAAAGTTTAAAGATGCTACAAAGCAATTTAATCAAGAAAAAAATAAATTTTATAAACAAGAGAAAAACACTCAACAAGAAAATCTTGAAGCTAAACTTGAGCTTATTAAGTTAGCAGAATCAATAAAAGACAGTGAAGATTGGGAGAATTGCACAAATACTTTTAAGAAAATTCAATCCGATTGGAAAAAGATTGGACATGTGCCGAGAAAGTTTTCAGACGATATATGGAAAAAATTTAAAGCATCTTGTAACCACTATTTTGATCGTTACCACAATCAGAAAAATGCTTTAAGCACAGAACAGAAAGAAGTTTTAGACAGAAAAACAGCGTTTTTAGAAAGTTTAAAAGTTGATGATTACAGCACAAAAGATAGTGTTTCTGACCTCATAAATAATTGGAATCAGTTTGGTTCTACTCCCAAAGGTTCCAAAGTAGTAGATGTGAGGTTTAATAAGATTATTGATAGTGTTTTATCTAATCTTTCTATCTCTAAAGACGAAATTGTTTTATTGAAATTTAAAAATATTATAAATGGATATTTAGCAAATAATGATATTAGAAAATTAGATTCAGAACTAATATTTATTAGAAAGAAAATCGATGAAACTGTTCGTGAAATACAACAACTTGAAAATAATTTAAGTTTTTTCTCTAATGCATCAGACGATAATCCTTTAGTGAAAAATGTTCATAAAAGTATAAATGATTTTAAAGATGGATTAGTAATTTGGAAAAATAAATTATCATATTTACGATCGATAGATTACTAATAAGTTTTCTTTAAAAAAAAAATCGGACTTTTAAGTCCGATTTTTTTATTTTATTTTTATAATTTATTTATTATACAAATAGATTATCTATTTTTTCTTTTTCTTCAGCTGCTAAGACTGCATCAATTAAGATTCTACCACTATGTTCATCAATTGTGATTTTTTTTCGATTCGCAATTTCTAATTGAATTTGTGGTGGAATTGTAAAGAAAGATCCTCCGGATGCTCCTCGTTCTATAGATACAACTGCCAAACCATTTTTAACTTTATTTCTAATTCTTGTGTAGGCACTTAATAAATGATTATCAATGGAAGCTGAAAATTCTTTAGACTTATCTAGTAAAATCTTTTCCTCTTTTTCAGTTTCCTTTAAAATAGTATCTAATTCAGCATTTTTATGATCTAAATGTTGCTGTTGTTTGTCTAGTTTTTCTTTTGTGGTTAGAATAACATCGTTCTTTTGCTCAATCTTTACTTGGAATTCTTTTATTCGTTTTTCAGATAATTGAATTTCTAATTCTTGAAATTCAGTTTCTTTAGATAAAGAGTCGAACTCTCTGTTATTTCTAACATTTTTTTGTTGTTCCTCGTACTTTTTCATTAAAGTCTTAGACTCTTCAATTGCTAGCTTTTTATTATTGATATCTGTTTCTAAATTTGAAACATCTTCAGATAGATTAGAAAGTCTAGTGTTTAATCCAGTCACTTCATCTTGTAAATCTTCAACTTCCAAAGGTAATTCACCTCTTACATTTCTAATTTCATCTATCCTAGAATCAATTAATTGTAAGTCATAGAGCGCTCTTAACTTTTCTTCAACAGTAACTTCTTTCTTCTTTGCCATGTTTATAAATAATAAATTGGATTTGTACTTTTTTCTGATAAAATGACTGCAAAACTAGTGAATTTTTTTGTAAGATACTCAACCAAAAGGTTTTTTGTAAACTGTTCACTTTCATAATGTCCTACATCAATCAATAAGATTTTACCCTCTGCTTTAAAAAAATCATGGTACTTAAAATCTGCACTGATATAAACATCTGCTTTTTCTTTAATGGCATTAGAGATTGCAAAACTTCCAGAACCACCCAAAACAGCTACTCTATGGATAGATTTTCCTCTGGTTTTTGAATGCCGAACACATCCTGAGTTAAACTTCATTTTGGTGTAATTTAAGAATTCATCTTCCTGCATTGGTTGAGTCAATTCACCTATCATTCCCATGCCAATGGACATATTGTCTTTTGGAAGTAGGATTTTATAATTTTTCATCCCTAATACTTCACACATTTTTGCACTTACACCAACTTTACTATTATCTAAAGCGGTGTGTGTGGCATAAATGGCAATATTATTTTGTATGGCTTTTAAGACCACTCTCTCAACATATGAATTTCCATTAATTTTTTTTAAACCACTAAAAATAATTGGGTGAAAGCTTATAATTAAATTACAATTCTTAGCAACAGCTTCATCTATAGTCTCTTCTAATGTGTCTAAAGTTACTAAAACACCAGTTACTTTGGTGTTATAATCCCCTATCAATAATCCTACATTGTCAAAGTCTTCTGCGTGTTTTAGTGGGGCTATTTCTTCAAGATGGTTTGCAATATTTCTAATGGTCATAAAAGTGCTGTTTTTTAATTTCATTTTTATAAAAAAAAATACATCTTTCAAAGTTACTATTTTAATTCAAAAGAGTTTTAAAAATACGATCATCTTCATTTTTGATTAAAATAGTTAAAATTAGAAGTGAATTTTTATTGTACTTTCGTATAAACATCCAGTATATGAGGCACTTTATTTAAATAAAGTGTGCGTTTTTAGTATTTTGATGTTAGTGTAAAGATTTTAAAATATAATTGGTGATTTTTTTTCGATTCTTATTGTTTCCATTTGCTATTCTGTATGATTTTATTACGAGAATTCGCAATTACTTCTATGATGTAGGCATTTTAAAATCTACTTCTTTTGAGATTCCGGTCATTGCGGTTGGAAATTTAAGTGTTGGTGGAACAGGAAAAACACCCCAAATAGAATACTTAATAAGAATTTTACAGGATGAGTATACAATAGCGGTTTTAAGTAGAGGATATAAAAGAAAAACATCAGGTTTTATAGTAGTTGATACTTCTCACACTGCCGCAGATGTTGGTGATGAGCCGCTTCAGTTTTTTAATAAATTCTCAACTATTTCTGTTGCTGTAGATGAAAACCGAGTACATGGTATTCAAGAACTTCATAAAATTTGTACTCCAGATATCATTTTGTTAGATGATGCTTTTCAACATAGAAAGGTAACTGCTGGGTTTTACCTCTTACTCACAAACTATAACGACTTGTTTTTAGATGATTTTTTATTACCTGCTGGTAATTTAAGAGAAAGTAGAAGCGGAGCAAAAAGAGCCAACAGTATTGTTGTTACAAAGTGTCCACAGAACCTTTCTAAAGAGAAGCAAAATAAACTTCGTGAAAAACTGACTGTTAGTCCTAATCAGCAGGTGTTTTTTTCTACAATTAAGTATCATCCTAAAACCTCAGGCAGTCAAGAAATATCAATTAATGTTTTGCATGAATATGAAATTGTACTGGTTACAGGAATTGCGAACCCAACCCCATTAATAGATTTCTTAAAGGATAGGCATTGTATAATTCATCATATAGTATTTGCAGATCATCACCATTTTACTTCTCAAGAAATAGATAAGATTAAAGTAAAATATGACGAAATTACTTCTTATAAAAAAATATTATTAACAACAGAAAAAGACTACATGCGTTTGGCTGACCAAATTTCTGAACTTAGTTATCTTGAAATTGCCACTGAATTTTTGGAAGGTAAAGAAAGATTTATGAATGAAATTAAATCTTTTTGTAGAATAAATTCTTAATAATACCATCCGCCAGACCAATCTTAGGGACATATATTTTTCTAGCACCACTCCATTTCATGGCAGATAAATAAATTTTTGTTGCAGGGATAATAACGTCAGCTCTGTCTGGATTAAGGCTTAATTCTGTAATTCGATCACTGTAACTCATGTTCTTTAAAAACTGATACTGTGCATTTAAATAGATATAAGAAATAGGCGCTCCTTCAATTCTACCAGACATTTTAAAGAGTTTGTTAATATTTCCTCCAGAACCAATTAAAGAAATTTTCCGATACCCTTCTGTATTATCTTTAATCCAGTTTTCAACTTTTTTAAATGCGTCTTTATTTTGTTCCTTCGTATTGTTTAGGATTCTAACAGTACCTATTTTGAAAGATTTTGAAATGATTATTTTTCCCTTAGAGAAAATTGTAAATTCTGTGCTACCCCCTCCTACATCAACGTATAAATAAGATTTATCGCCTGAGATTAATTCATGTAGGTCTGTAGAAGAAATGATTTCAGCTTCTTCTTTCCCACTAATGATATTAATTTTTATGCCTGTTTTTTGATGAATTTTTTCTGCAATCTTTTGTCCATTAGACGCCTCCCGCATAGCAGATGTTGCACATGCCTTATAATTTTCTACACCATGAACATTCATCAAAAGCTTGAAGGCTTTGATGGCATTAATTATTCTATCTATATTTTTTTCGCTGATGGTTCCCTCAACAAAGGAGTCAGCTCCTAAACGAATTGGGACTCGAACTAAGGCAGATTTTTTAAACTGTGGTGCAGTATCTTTTGTTATAATAACATTGGAAACTAATAATCGTATTGCGTTAGAACCAATATCTATAGCAGCATATTTTTTTATTGAAATCAAGCGATTTTATTTATGATTTTTAGGAAATTCAACTAAAATAGTAGTTCCTTTTTTTATGTCTTTCCAGTGTTTTTCATCAAATTGAATTCCTATTACACCACTGGTACTTACATGAGCTATTGGCTTGCTTCCAAATTTATTAACAAAAGTGTTAATACCATGATCATGGCTAAAAATAATAGCAGAATCAAAGCTATTATCAAGAGCCTTTACCGTCTTTACTAAATAACCATCACTAAAACTATAGAGCTCTTTTTTTATTTTTAAATTAGACAAAGGATAGTTGAAGTTCTGACAAAAAATTACACTCGTATGTAATGCTCTATTAGCTACACTAGAGATAAAAACATCAGGTTTGTTAATTCTTTTGGATAGAAATTTAGACATTAAATAGGCATCTTTAATCCCCCTTTTTTTTAAAGGTCTGTCTATGTCTTCTACATCTTGATATTCCCAAGATGATTTTGCATGTCTAACAATGTATAGTGTTTTCACACGGTGATAATTTAGATTTCGTAAATATAAAAATTAAGGTTCCAATCTTTCAGTTTTCCAAGAGAAATCTTCTAA
>Ga0209712_10001310_pt1 | contig 21411 bp, 10 predicted proteins | sample ArcOceMetagenome_FD_187443 | JGI IMG/M metagenome (GOLD analysis project Ga0209712, IMG submission 187443) | Marine eukaryotic phytoplankton communities from Arctic Ocean - Arctic Ocean - Greenland ARC118M Metagenome (SPAdes) (version 2) | ecosystem: Environmental > Aquatic > Marine > Oceanic...
GGTTGATACGATTTGTAGTGAAGATACTTTTGACATCAATCCAACGAACGGCGATCCAACAATCGCAACGATTGTACCGGCAAATTCAACTTATATTTGGACAGTCCTCGCAAATGATGACGTTACAGGGGAGGCGGATGAAATTCTTCCACAAACCAATATCAGTCAGACTTTGGTGAACGAGACCAATATCCCTCAAGATGTAGTGTACACAATCACACCAGTGTCTGATTTAGGATGTGATGGACCAACGTTTGAACTTACAGTGACCGTAGAACCACGTCCAATAATTTCAGATAAACAAGATGGTATTTGTAGTGGTGAAACGTTTACAGTCACACCCGTAGATGCGGCACCTCTTGAAATTGTACCAACGAATACATTGTATACATGGACCGTTGTCACAGCGGCGGATAATGCTTTTGTAACAGGCTTTAGCGATGTGACAGTACCAACGACTCCAATCAGTCAAACACTGATTAACGGATCGGATGCGGTAAGAATCATTACCTATATAGTGACACCAATTTCAGGAACTTGTATCGGGCTTCCATTTGAAGTAGAAATTACCTTAAGCCCAAGTCCTACAATTGAAGATGTTGTTGTAGATCCGATTTGTAGTGAAGACACCTTTATTGTATCACCAACCACAGGCGTTCCAAACGCGAATACTGTAGTGCCAATAGGAACTACTTATACATGGACAGTGCTTGACAATCCAGATGTAGATGGGGAAAGCGATGAAATCGTTCCTCAAACAGACATCAGTCAAACCTTAATAAATACAAGTTCAGTAACTCAAACAATAGAATATACAGTGACACCACTCTCTATTGGATGTGCAGGATTAACATTCCAAGTATTTGTAGATGTGAAGCCGCGCCCATTTATTATTGAAGGCGCAGCAACTCAAGACACCCAATGTAGTGGAAGTCCATTTGTGATTTCTCCTCAAAATGGAATCCCTACCCTAGCAATGATTGTTCCAGTAGGAACGCAATATACGTGGGTAGTGTCAGTGCCGAATTTAGACTTAACAGGTTGGAGCGATCAAATAACTGCGGTTGATGACATTACGCAAACCTTGACAAATATCTCTAATACAATTCAGCAAATCACCTATACCATCACTCCTGAAGCAGATGGATGTGTGGGGCCATCATTTGATGCGGTCATTACCATAGAGCCAAGACCCTTTGTACCAGATGTGTTTGTACAGATATGTGATGCGACCTCTTTTATATTGAGTCCTGAAAATGGGGTAACACCTGATGCGACAACGATCATTCCAGATGTGACCTTATATACTTGGGCTGTACCAACAGTTACAGGAGGAATCACAGGCGGTTCTGATGGAACTGATGAAGCATTTTTTGAGACAGGTGTTTTAGAAAATCCAACTACGGATTTGCAAACATTGGTTTATACCATTACACCTATATATTATAAAGTAGCAGATCTAACGACCCCAGTGTGTATCGGAGATCCGTTTACTGTGACGGTTACACTGTCACCATCACCAGAAATAAATGAGGTGGTCACTAATATTACTTGTAGTTTTAGTCCCCTTTGTGAAGCGACGATAGATATTAGTCCAGTGGGAATCTTACCATTCTCGTACAATTGGACGTCTTTAGAAGGCAATCCGATTGCAGATCCGACAGCGGAAGATTTAGTTGACCTCTGTCCTGGAACCTATGAATTAGCCATTACAGATGGTTCAAACTGTACTTATTTCTTTCAATACCTAGTGGAGCCACCAACACCGGTCGATTTCACGCTTGAAAGACGTGTTGATATTTCATGTAATAATGTCGATGTCCCACCTTGTGATGGGTATATTGAAATGAGTATTACAGGGGGAACCTTGCCTTATACATTGATCGAATATTACACAGAAACAATTCCAAATTCAGGAATATTTGATGCAGGACCTCTTACCAATTCAACCAATCCACTAGAGTTATTCAATGCTTGTGAAGGAAACTATGTGTTGAAAGTACTAGATGGCAATGGATGTCTGTTTGTCTCTAACACGATTCTAATCGAACAGCTAAACACACCTGTTTCTTTAACGTCAACGCTTTCAGATTTTAATGGATTTAATATCGATTGTACAACCGCAAACAGTGGTTTTGTGTCTGTTGATTTATCAGGCGGTTCAGGAATGTATAACTACAGTTTTGAAAACAATGCCGGAGTTGTTTTATTTGATGGGCTATTGATAACTGCACCAGCCAACATCTTGTTTGATAACTTGCTTGCAGGCGATTATACACTGACCGTTGAAGATCCAAACTGTCCGAATCTCATCGTTCAAACCTATACACTGACCGAACCAACACCGTTAATTGTGACTGCTACTTTAGTAGATCCTATTCTATGTTTTGGTGAATTGGCAACTTACGAAGTCACAGCCACAGGAGGTGTACCTCCCTATTTCGGCACAGGCTTTGTGGATGTTTTTAGTGGACCAGGCGTATTTGTAGTCACAGACTCAAATGGGTGTTCTGCACAAGATGCAACGATTGTTACTGAGCCAGCGCAAGTGTTAGCTACTGAAATTGTCAATGATGCGCTTTGTTTTGAAGATCGAGGCTCACTAGTGATTACACCAACAGGTGGAACGGGTATTTTGACCGTTTCATTATTTGATGCTGCCAATGATTTTATGAGCAGTCAAATCACCACCACAGGAGTTGCAGTACAGTTCAATGAATTTGAGGGCACTTATTTTTACAATGTTTTAGATGAAGAAAATTGTGAATTTGGTCCGATCGCAATCACGATTGGTCAGCCAGATCCGATTGAAATAGTGGATACAGTCGTCATACAACCTAATTGTGATACAGTCCCAGCATGGGCGTTTGATAATGGGTCTATTTGTATTACCATCACAGGTGGAACAAATCCATTCCCAGTAGGCGCTGGATGGGTCGATAACGGCGGCGGACAATGGTGTTTAACTGGACTTACTGAAGGTACCTATCCACTCGATGTCACCGATATCAATGGCTGTCCATTATTTGTGCCAGTACCAGATGTGATTCTTACACGACCACCAGAAATTACAGCGTTCTTTACAGATACCTTAGCAATCGATTGTGCGACGGATACCGCAACCCAAACCAATGTCATCTTTGTAAGTGGGGGCGTACCTCCTTATGAAATCACATGGTCAGGCGGCGTATGGGATCCAGCAACCCAAGAAGTCATGTCAACATCTGTTGATGGAATTTATACGGCATTTGTAAACGATCAACATGGAATCGCCAATGGCTGTCCTCCAATACCATTCGTTTTAGATCCGATTACATTCTTTGAATTTGGAATTGCAGACTTTACTCTCAATTCTCTCAACAGTGATTTCTGTGGAATCTTTGCTATAGACGATCCAGTGAATTTCCAAAACACCTCTACTGGTGACATTGTTAATTTCACATGGAACTTTGGCGATGGTACTGCGCCATTAAGCGGTGTAGACGCTCCAACACATGTATACGATCAACTAGGTGTTTACACAATCGATCTAACAGTAGAAGACATCTATGGTTGTTTTGACACGTACACAGAAACCATCCGAGTCACTAAAGGATATGATATCGTATTGCCAACTGCATTTACACCCAATGACGATGGTATAAACGATACCATGCGTCCAGTGTTTAGCTGTATGACCAATGTCCAAATGAGTATCTATGATACTTGGGGCTCCAAACTCTATGTCGAAGAAGGCGATACCATTACAGGATGGGATGGTACCATTGATGGAAATCCAGTTGAAAATGGAAACTATATCATGGTTGTCATTGCAAATACATTCAACGGCATACTGCTAGAGATGAATGGACCAGTAACCTTAATTAAATAAGATTTTAAGATGAAAAAATATATTGTAATACTAACCGTTTTAGTGTGTTTCAAAGGCTATGCCCAAGATCCCATACACACGCAGTTTTTTATGATTCCCGAAACATTGAGTTCTAGCTTTACTGGTGGGAAACAATCCACCAGAGCGGGGATTATTCACCGTACGCAATGGGCAGGTTTAAATTTTAGTATCAACACGCAATTTGCTTTTGTAGATAACTGGTTTGAAGAAGTCAGTAGTGGTATTGGAATTAGTGTACTGAACCATCAAGAAACCACCACGCGTTATAATTTTACGCAAGTAAATTTAAACTATGCCTATCAATTTGCGATCTCAGACGAGTGGAATGTAAGACCGAGTATCTCCGCAGGCTATGGTGCTAAAGATTTTGGCTTTCAAAACTTATTATTAGAAGATCAGATCAATGTGTTTAGTGGTATTATTAATGCCAATTCTATTGATCCTATTAATTTACAGGAATCGATTCGATTTATAGATTTTAGTGCGTCTGTGCTTTTTAACAATGAAAATTCTTGGGTAGGACTGACCGTGAAGCATTTGAATCAACCGAACATCTCAATGAGTTTTGACGGTCAAGAGAGCTTGGAGATGTTTATGTCTTTACACGGTTCGCTTTTTATTCCTACGGGAAGTTATAGAAACGAAAATAAATTATTTGTATTGGCAAACGCCATGCAACAAGGGGCTTTCAGTCGGTTAGATTTAGGAGCAAAATACGAACTGGATCGTTTCTCGTTTGCGTTGTTAGCAGCCACAAACCCTAACAAAGTAGATCCGAACAGTCACCTCTTAACCTCTGTTAATGCGTTTGTAGGAATGGACTGGGAAGGTTTTGTGTTTGGATACTCTTATGATTTTAACATGACGGATATTGGACAAACAGGCGGCGTTTATGAACTCTCAATTACCTATGATTTCCTAAACAATTATAAGTGTTTTGGATGTCCTGATTATTAAGTACTCTTAATTTTAAAGAGTTATTTATTTTCTGATTCTGGCTACGGATTGCAATATAAGTAGTAATCTTGTCGTTCGGTTTACCGATACATTTGGATATTAAATCTTATTAAGTAATGCAATCACTTCCGTTGTTATCTATTGTCATTCCTGTGTTTAATGAAGAAGACAACATTAAATTATTGATAGCTTCTATTGAAAGGGAACTGTCTGAATACAGCTATGAACTTATTTTTATAGATGACTTCTCATCAGATGCAAGCTGCAAAATCATAAAATCAGAGGCAAACCCACATACGAATCTTATTGCCTTTGAGCATCATAAAGGCCAAAGTTCTGCACTTGCTGCGGGGATTAAAAGGGCCCGTGGTCAGTACATAGCCACGATGGATGGCGACCTTCAAAACGACCCGTCGGACATTCCAAAAATGCTAGAACTTATTCAAAATGAAGGCTGGGACATGGTCATTGGTTTTCGCCAAAACCGTCAAGATCCCTTCCTGAAAACAATGCCCTCTAAGATTGCAAATTTTATAATTCGAATCACCACCCAACTACAAATTAGAGATTCGGGCTGTGCTTTGAAAGTGATGACTTCTAAAACCGCCAAAGAAATTCCGCTCTATGGCGAACTGCATCGGTTCATGGCACTCAACGCACACATCAATGGCGCACGGATTAAGGAAGTTTCCGTTATTCACCACCCAAGAGTTTACGGCGTTTCTAAATATGGCTTAGAACGCACCTTTAAAGTCCTGAAGGATTTAAGCCGAATTATCATTGATCATAAAACATCACGATCTAGAAGCGTGAAGACTTAGTTTCAATCCATTGCTTTATTTCATGTGTCTTTATCTATAATTTTTAAAAGGTCACATGCTGCCTGCCTGCCGCAGGCAGGTTCGCTATTAGTTATTCCCTTGGGTGATCATAATTTTAGCATGCTCGTTTCAAAAAATAATAGTAATTTTAGAGTCTGAATCAATTGGATGCACCCACAACTAAAAATAATTGAATGCCCACGAGATGCCATGCAAGGCATCAAGGCGTTTATACCAACGGCTCAAAAGGTTCAGTACCTTCAATCCTTGTTGCGTGTTGGTTTTGACACCCTTGATTTTGGAAGTTTTGTATCGCCTAAAGCCATCCCTCAGATGTCGGACACGGCAGAGGTCTTATCCCAGTTAGACCTGAGTACAACCACAAGTAAATTGCTCGCCATTGTAGCGAACAGTAGAGGCGCATTAGCTGCCGCCTCCCATAAAGAAATTGATTATTTAGGCTATCCATTTTCAATTTCTGAAAATTTTCAAATGCGAAACACGCATAAAACAATTGCGCAATCCATTGAAACTCTTCAAGAGATTTTAGAAATTGCAAACACGAACAACAAACGCGTTGTAGTGTACATCTCCATGGCTTTTGGAAATCCTTATGGCGATCCTTGGAATGTTGATATTGTTGCTAAGTGGACCGAACGCTTGCATAAAATGGGTGTTGAAATTTTGTCCTTAAGTGACACCATTGGCAGTTCAGATCCAGAAAGTATTTCCTATTTATTTTCAAATTTAATTCCCGCCTATCCTCAAATCGAATTTGGAGCCCATTTGCATACCAATCCTCTGCATTGGCATTCTAAAGTAGATGCTGCTTACAAGGCTGGGTGTTTACGTTTTGATGGTGCGATTCAAGGATTTGGAGGCTGCCCGATGGCCAAAGACGATCTGACTGGTAACATGCCAACAGAAAAGCTACTTTCCTATTTTACCGCTCAAAAGGTTTTTTCTAATTTGAATGCCCTTAGTTTTGAAAGCGCCTACAACGAGGCTACAAAAATTTTCTCCGTGTACCATTAATGAAAAAGGCCATTACTTTCGTAACAGCCCTTTAAATTTTTCAAGTTTATTTTCTAGAACCTAAAGTCCAGACCTCCGTAGATCCCAAAAGGATGTCCAGGGCGTAAGCCAGCAGGTACTTTTGCAACTGCATAGGTTTTATCTAAAACATTAATGATTTTAGCAGACAGACTAAGTGTTTTTGTAACATGGTATTTCCCTACAAAATCGATGATAAAGTTAGAGGTAATCCCGTTAGCAGCGCTGACGGCATCTGCACTCGCTTCGGTTTTAAAAGCACCATTCAAACGGCCACTCAAGTTCAATTCAAATTTCGCATGTTCTAAAGATATAGAAGTGTTAAATTGATGCTTAGCGATATATGGCAACTCGTCACCACTTTGAACTTCACCCCACAAGCCGTCATCACTTCCAAAACTATTTAGAAAGGTCGCATCTGTAAACGTATATCCGAAGGTTACAGGCAGCGCATAAGACGTATTCTTTTGGAGCAAGTCATAATTTAATAGTAATTCAATTCCCTTCACACTCACTTCTCCAGCGTTGAATTGCTCTAAGGACCCAGTACCGCCAGAAGCTGCTAAATCACTCCCTAGCAAGTTGCTGTAATCGTTGTAAAACCCAACGACCTCTCCGCGTAATCCTTTGATGTTGAAACGCGATCCTAATTCGTAATTGATACTTTCTTCGGATTCTTGTCCAACCGTATTTCCGGGAGGTGAAAAACCTTTATGTACTCCTCCAAAAAGGGACGTCGAATTGTTGAATTTATAATTGAACCCGATGCCAGGAATAAAAATAGCGACTTTATTTTCTCTTGTAGAAATGTCAGCTCCAGTTCTGCTAGGGTCATCAGATCCAAAATTGTCTCTTCCCAATACAATATCTTCGTAACGCAATCCAGGTGTTAGGGTAATGTTATTGTATTTTAATTTATACAAAATAGAACCTGCAAAAGCCGTCGCTTTACTGATGCGGTTGGCATCACTTCCTGGTGCTCCCGCTGAAGTTAAATTCATTTGACCATCTGTCATACTGTACTTATCTTTCCATTGAAAACGGTCTTCTTCGTCGTAATGATAACGCAATCCAATTTCAATATCATGAAACACATTTGCACTGTCCCAATGGAAGTCCAATTTTGTTTGAACCCCTTTTGAGAGGTAACTTCGGTTGTTTGCTTTCAAGACGAATGCATCCGCAGCTGAATTAGACGTCCCATTAATAATATCCATATAGTTAGGATAATCTTGAGGCGTCTCTAGTATTTTAGAGATTTTCACTTTGTCACCACCAAAGACCACGTCATTTAATTTATACCAATTTCGTGAGAAATCGTTATAATAAGCGTTGCTCGTAACTCTAAAGAATTTAGACACCTCTATTTTATGGGTTACCATAAATTGAAGATGCTCATTCGTCATTTTATCTTTTTGGGACCCTGCATAGCGATCGAAAGGATTGGACTTAAAATCTTCAGTGGTCAACCCAAGATACGTTTCATTGGAAGTTTCATCTGAATATTGAAATTTAAATTCAAGCGATTGATTGAATTTTGTATCCTGTTTATTTTGAAGTCGGAACTTAGCTACCACATCGTTTTTATCAAACCCTGTGTTGTCGCCATTAGGGAGATTTTTAAAACCATCCGAATTGTTATTTAGATACTCAAGAGAATACCCAAGATTGGTTTTAGAATCTCCAATTTTTAAATGCGTTTGACCGGTGTTAAAACTTCCGTAACTTGTTTTTATACTCCCTCTAAAAGTATCAGGAATTTGCGTACTTACCAAATTGATAGCACCTCCAGTTGTAAACGGGCCATACTGTATTTGACTGCTTCCTTTTAGAATTTCAACAGCTTGCATTCTGGCAACTGAAGGAAAATAATAAGCTGCTGGCGCACTGTAAGGAGCCGGCGCGATTAGAACACCATCTTCCATGATGGATATTTTTGCACTCCGTTCGGGAGAGGTTCCACGAAGACTGATGTTTGGACGCAATCCGTAGCCATCTTCTTCGTATATATTCACACCAGGAACTGTTCTTAACACTCTATTGATATCAGAGTGAGAGAATTTTTCTAATTCTTCTGGAGAGAGGTAAAAAGAGGATCCTGTTCTGTTTTTAGCTTCATATTTACTGCCAAAAATGACTTGCGAGTTGATGAAAACAGGTTCTAGTTTTTGAATTGAATCCGTTGGTTTGGTGGATTCTTGGGCATTTAACATGCCAATCCCTAATAGGGTAAGTTTGAGTAAATTTTTCATTTTATTTAGACTGATTAAAAATAACGTTTAATTTCAGCCGCAAAGTTACAAATGAATTTTAGTTTCACAAAGCTTATTTAGAATAAATAAAGATAAAAAAATTAACAAACTGTAAATCAATATTTTATACGTTAAAAATAGTTCGTTTAATCAAAAATACGATCCTAATAGTTCTGTTTTAGGTCATTACAGATCTAAATTCATGGTTTTTGTTAAATAATAGAGTATAATGTCTCATTGAACTAAAAAAAATCTTAAATTTGCATGCAATTATAAGCTATTTGCTATGAATGCACATCTATCCAAAATTGTCGGCGAAGGTCTTACTTACGACGACGTCCTTTTAATTCCAGCCTATTCAGAAATACTACCACGTGACGTGAGTATTAAATCTAAATTTTCCAGAAATATTTCATTGAATGTTCCGATCAGTTCGGCAGCAATGGACACCGTTACCGAAAGTAAAATGGCCATAGCCATGGCGCGTGAGGGAGGTATTGGCGTGTTGCATAAAAACATGACCATCGAGCAACAAGCCATCAAAGTACGTAAAGTAAAACGTGCCGAAAGTGGTATGATTATCGATCCAGTGACCTTGCCATTAGACGCGACAGTTAGGGATGCACAGATGAGCATGAAAGAGCACAGCATCGGTGGAATTCCAATCATTGATAAAGAAGGGTATTTAAAAGGAATCGTAACCAATAGAGATTTGCGTTTCGAAAAAGAAAGCAACCGTCCTATTACTGAAATCATGACCACCGAAGGTTTGGTCACCACTTCTGAAGGCACTTCCTTACAACAAGCAGAGGTCATTCTACAAAAGAAAAAAATTGAAAAATTACCGGTAGTAGATGCCGACTTTAAATTAGTGGGTCTCATCACTTTTAGAGATATAACAAAATTAACACAGAAACCAATTTCTAATAAAGACAGCTATGGCAGACTCAGAGTCGCCGCAGCCATTGGCGTTACACAAGATGCTGTGGAGCGTACCGCAGCCTTGGTAAAATCTGGAGTCGATGCCGTTATTATTGATACCGCTCATGGACATACCAAAGGCGTGGTCAGTGTTTTAAAATTAATCAAAGCAAAATTCCCGGACCTTGATGTGGTGGTCGGAAATATTGCCACTGCGGAAGCTGCTAAATATTTAGTAGAAGCAGGAGCCGATGCCGTTAAAGTCGGAATTGGACCGGGATCTATCTGTACAACACGAGTGGTTGCAGGTGTTGGATTTCCACAATTTTCAGCGGTGCTAGAAGTTGCTGCAGCACTTAAAGGATCAGGTGTTCCTGTCATTGCTGATGGAGGAATTCGATATACAGGTGACATTCCAAAAGCAATCGCAGCAGGTGCCGATTGTGTGATGCTAGGATCGCTCTTAGCAGGAACTAAAGAATCTCCTGGGGAAACCATCATATATGAAGGTCGTAAATTCAAATCGTACCGAGGAATGGGTTCTGTAGAAGCCATGAAAGAAGGCAGTAAAGACCGTTACTTCCAAGATGTTGAAGACGATATCAAAAAATTGGTTCCAGAAGGAATTGTAGGGCGTGTGCCTTACAAAGGAGATTTGTATGAAAGTATCCACCAATTTATTGGAGGCATCAGAGCAGGGATGGGCTATTGCGGTGCTAAAGACATTCAGACACTTAAAGAAACAGGTCGTTTTGTAAAAATCACCTCTTCAGGAATTAGTGAAAGCCATCCGCACAACGTCATGATTACAAAAGAGGCTCCTAACTATTCTAGATAGTAAGCTCTCTTTTCATTTTTTTTAATGCATAAGGGATATACATTTGTAGTCTCCCTTATAATTAGTATTTTTGATTTTCATAAAAATTTACAACATGCAAAAAACGTTCCTATTTCTAAGCATTTCCTGCTTTTCATTTCTTTTGTCAAATGCTCAAGTATCAGATGACGATGTCCTACTAACCATTTCAGGGGAGCCCGTTTCGGCGAATGAATTTATGAGAGTTTACAATAAAAACTTAAACTTAGTTCAAGACGATTCTCAAAAAGAAGTGGATTCTTATTTAGAGTTGTTTGTGAATTACAAATTAAAATTAACAGAGGCAAAAGCATTGCGATATGACAAAGATCCTGTATATCTAAATGAATTCAAGACTTACAAAAACCAATTAACTCAATCTTTTTTGACTGACAAAAATGTGACGGACGATTTAGTTCGTGAAGCTTATGACCGAACAGAAAATGAAGTCAAAGCGAAACACATCTTAGTCTTATTGGATGAGGTTGAAACAGATACATTAGCAGCATACTCCAAAATTCAAGCCTATAGAGAACGGTTTATAAACGAAGATTTTGAGCCTCTGAAAAAGGAACTCCACAATGGAGAATCTGTTTTTGTAGAAGATTTAGGATATTTTTCTGCTTTCAAAATGGTTTATAATTTTGAATCGGCTGCTTACGGAACCGAAGTAGGTGACGTTTCCCAACCCTTCAGAACCAGATTTGGATTTCATGTTGTTAAAGTTTTAGAGAAACGCAAGTCAAGAGGGCAAGTAACGGTGGCACATATTATGATTGCTAACACGCAAAAAGACAGTACACTCGTCGCTAAAGATCGTATTCAAGAGTTGTACCGTTTGTTGCTTCAAGGCGAAGATTTTGGAGAACTAGCTAAACAGTTTTCAGATGACAAAAGCAGTTCAATGCGTGGTGGTGAACTCAATTCTTTTAAGTCAGGGCAGATAAACTCTGAGATTTTTGAAACAACAGCCTTTGAGCTTAGTCCCGCCAATCCGATATCTGAACCAATTCAAACACAGTTTGGATGGCACATACTAAAATACATCACTAAAAAATCCGTGCAATCTTTTGAGGAATTGCAGCCAGAGTTAACTAACAAAGTTGGAAAAGATTCGCGCTCACAACTCGTTAAAGCAAAAATGTTGGAGCAATTATTGATGGAATATCAAATTGAAAATCCAAACTCTAAGTTGGCAAATTTTGAATCAAACCTAAGTTATAATGGATCTCAGAATGTTTGGGAACTTTCTAAGAATCTTGATGCAAATCAATCGTTCTTGATCATTAAAAACAAAACGATCACCTACCAAGACTTTTTGGATTACTTGAACAAAAACCAAAAATCGATCAAAAAAGAATGGTCAACAGCGGTAGTTGTTAAAAAGCAATATGCTTCCTTTTTAGAGCAATCTGTGTTCAAATACAAAGAAGCAAACCTTGAAAATGAAAACGAAGAATTTGCTCATATTCTGAACGAATACAGAGAAGGCTTGTTGTTATTTGAGTTGATGCAAGACAAAATTTGGGAAGGTGCTAAAAATGATTCCATAGGCTTGCAAGAATTTTATAATGCCAACAAACAAAACTACGTATGGCCTGATAGAATTGAAGGATCTGTAGCGCGGTCATCAGATGCGAAGTACATCAAAAAGGTTCGTAAGTATTGGAAAAAAAATCAGTCCAATGAAATGATTGATGAAGCTCTTAATAAAGAGCAGCAAAACGTCATATTTTCAAATGGCGAACTCGAACTTGGACACCCAACATTGCCTAAAACACTTGAATTTAAAACAGGGCTTTCTAAAGTGATTGAAGAAAACTCAAATTTTTATGTCGTCAATGTCACAGCTTTGAAACCAACCGCTCAAAAAACTTTTGAGGAGGCGCAAGGACAACTGATTGCTGACTATCAAATTGCGTTAGAGTCGGAGTGGATTAAAGAATTACGAACTAAATTTAAGGTGGACATCAATGAGTCCGTATTTGCAAAAGTGAACGCATTAATTTCTAATTAATTTTGAAACATTTCAATCAACTATTAGGGCTTTCTTTTTTGGTGTTGGCGGCGTGTAATTTACGACCTGCTCCCACAGAAATCAACCCTTTGGCGCGTGTCAATGATGCGTTTTTGTTTGAAACAGACATCGATTTTAGTTTTGTACAAGGGCAATCGGAATCGGATAGTATTATCTATGTTCAAAATATTATTAATAATTGGGCCACCACCCAACTCCTTATTGACGGTGCAAATTTAAACCTCACAAAAGAGACACAAACAGAGTTTGAACAACTGGTTCAGCAGTATAAGAGTGATATTTATACGTCTGCTTACGTGGAAGCCTTGGTAAATAAGAATTTGGACACTTCCATAACAGATCAGGAGTTAAACGAAGTGTATTCTAGTAACAAACAGCTTTTTGTTTTAAAAGAAGATCTTTTAAAAATGCGGTATGTGAATGTGAACTCAAAACTATCGAATTTAGAAGAAGTCAAAAAACGATTCAAGCGGTTCAATGCGGAAGACAAAACGCGCTTAGACTCTATATCCGTCCAGTTCAATTCATTTTATTTGAAAGACTCCATTTGGATAAAATCCGAACAAGCAATTTCTAAAATCAACCCCTTACAAATAGGATTTAATAAAGTACTGTTAAAAAAACCAAATTTTATACAGCTCAAAGATTCTTTAGGGTTATATTTGATGCAGATTAATGAAGTTTTAGAGCGAGGAAGTCAAGCTCCTATGGAGTATGTTTTGCCAACCTTGAAACAAATAGTCATTAATAACCGAAAGTTAAAACTCATCAAACAACTAAAAAGTGATATAGTTAATGATGCCATTAAAAATAAAAAATTTGAAATTTATAATTAAGTATTACGTATTAGGGTTTTGTTTATTGACAAGCCTTTCTTCTTTTTCACAAGAAATCATCGAAGAATCTGTTGAGGTTGAAGCACCAAAAGAAACCGTTATTGATACCGTTCAACGTGTCAAATTGGATGGTGTTGCTGCGGTGATCGGTGACTTTGTTATCTTAGATTCCGATATTGACAAGCAATTCACCCAATTAGAAGCCGGTGGTATTTCTACAGAAGACATTACCCGTTGTCAGCTTTTTGGCAAACTTTTAGAAGACAAACTCTATATTCATCATGCCATTCAAGACAGTCTAGAAGTGAATGATGCGGAGGTTAAATCGTATGTAGATCAACAACTAGAAGGCTTTGCAGAGCAGATCGGTTCTATGGAAAAACTGATTGCTTACTACAAAAAATCTTCTGAAAAAGAACTCAGAGATGAAATGTTTGAGTTGAACAAAAACGGTAAAATGGCTTCCTTGATGCAACAGACTATTGTGGAAGAAATTGAAGTGACTCCAGACGAAGTACGTCAGTTTTTCAATAAAATCGCTGAAGATGAACGTCCACAGTTTGGTACTGAAATGCGAGTTGCCCAAATTGTAGTCATTCCAGAAACAACCAAAGTAGAAGTTGATAAAGTGATCAATCGCCTGAATGAATTCAGAGCTGATGTTTTAGACAACGGCGCTAGTTTCACCACCAAAGCCGTTCTTTATACCGAAGATCCAGGGTCCAAACGAACCGGAGGAAAATACACCCTTAACAGGAAACGTCCTGTAATGGCGAAAGAATTTAGAGAAGTCGCCTTTTCATTACAAGAAGGTGAAGTGTCCAAACCCTTTAAAACGGATTTTGGTTACCACATCATTCAATTGGAAAAAATTAGAGGTCAAGAATACGATGTCAGACATATTTTATTAATCCCAAAAGTGACTTCAGTAGCCATCAAAGAAGCCAAAGAAAGACTTGAAAAAGTAAGACAAAGCATTGTCGATGGTGAAATTACATTTGCAGACGCAGCTAGAGAAGCGAGTGACGAAAAAGAAACTAAGTTTGATGGTGGTCAACTTCGAAATCCTGAAACACAAGATTATAACTTTGAGCTCACAAAAATGGATCCAGAGTTGTATGCTCAAATCCAGAATCTAAAAGACAACGAAGTCAGTCCAGTGCTTAAAGATGAAGATCGTGTCAACCCAGTGAAATTTAAAATTCTGACGGTTACTGCACGTGTCGATGAGCATGAAGCGACCTTTGCACAGGATTACTTAAAAATTAAAGCCCTAGCCCTTCAAGAAAAACAATTGAGTGCGATTGAGAAGTGGCAAGCAGAAAAAATAATGGACACTTATATTAAAATTAACGGTGAGTTACGTACCTGTGATTTTAATAGTAACTGGTTTAAAATTAACTAAGCCATGTCAGATGTTGCGTCTTTAAAAGAACACCTCCAGAAGTACGAGACTTTAAAGCAAGAAATCTCTAAAGTCATTGTAGGTCAGGATGCTGTTATAGAACAAATTCTAATCTCCATATTTTCCGGTGGTCACTCCTTATTAGTAGGCGTTCCCGGACTGGCAAAAACCTTAATGGTCAATACCATTGCCAAAGCACTTGGATTGGATTTTAAACGCATCCAGTTTACTCCAGACCTTATGCCTAGTGATATTTTAGGAAGTGAGATTTTGGACAACGATCGTCAATTCAAATTCATCAAAGGCCCTATTTTTTCAAACATCATACTGGCCGATGAAATCAATCGAACACCACCAAAAACACAAGCCGCGCTTTTAGAAGCGATGCAAGAACGGTCGGTGACCATTGCAGGACATCATTATAAATTAGATGCGCCTTACTTTGTATTGGCCACTCAAAATCCAATTGAGCAAGAAGGAACGTATCCGTTGCCCGAAGCACAATTGGACCGTTTTATGTTCTCAATCAATCTGACTTATCCAAGTTTTGAAGAAGAAGTGCAAGTAGTAAAGTTGACAACTGCCAGCGCACAGTCGGACGTTGCCGTTGTGTTTTCTGCAAATGAAATTCTAGAATTTCAAGCACTCATCCGAAAAATTCCAGTGGCGGATAACGTGATTGAATACGCTGTTAAAATGGTTGGTAAAACCCGCCCAGATTCTTTAGAAGCGATTCCAGTAATCAAACAATACGTTGATTGGGGAGCAGGGCCAAGAGCCTCTCAAAACCTAATCTTAGCCGCCAAAAGTTATGCGGTGATCAAAGGGAAACTTTCTCCTGATATCGAAGACGTACAAGCCGTTGCAATTAGCATTCTTCGCCACAGAATTATCAAGAATTACAAGGCAGAAGCCGATGGAATCTCTATAGAGTCCATTGTTGAAAGTTTATTCTAATCTCGCCTTTGTCATTTTTTTGATGGATTTACCCCTTTAAAATTACTAATAATATATTTTTTAAAAGAGAAGTTTACGTTTAATTAAATTCTAGATGTAAACACGTCTTATTCGCTTTTTAATTGAGTATAATTTTATTTAATTCGTATTTTTACGAACGATTATCACGAAATAAAATTATTTAGAATATGGCTTTCGATATAAATATCATTAAAGAAGTGTACCGTCAAATGCCGGCACGCATTGAAAAAGCACGTCAACTTGTTGGACGTCCGCTTACCTTATCAGAAAAAATTCTTTACAGTCACCTTTGGGATGACAAATCAACTAAAGGATTCGAGCGCGGAAAAGATTATGTAGATTTTGCTCCCGATAGAATTGCCTTACAAGATGCAACGGCTCAAATGGCTTTGTTGCAATTTATGCAAGCAGGTAAAAGTAAAGTAGCGGTACCTACCACTACACACTGTGATCATTTAATTCAAGCAAAAAACGGAGCTGGAACCGATTTACAAAGTGCTTTAAACACGAGTAATGAGGTTTTTAACTTTTTAGAATCAGTCTCAAATAAATACGGATTAGGATTTTGGAAACCAGGTGCAGGGATTATTCACCAAGTAGTCTTAGAAAATTATGCATTTCCTGGTGGAATGATGATTGGAACCGATTCGCATACCGTGAATGCGGGTGGATTGGGAATGATTGCTATTGGTGTTGGTGGAGCTGATGCTGTGGATGTCATGGCAGGAATGGCTTGGGAATTAAAATTTCCAAAATTAATAGGTGTTAAATTAACTGGAAAACTTTCTGGTTGGACGGCGCCCAAAGATGTCATTTTAAAAGTAGCAGGAATTGTTTCTGCAAAAGGAGGAACTGGAGCCGTTGTAGAATATTTTGGTGAAGGTGCTATCGGAATGTCTTGTACAGGAAAAGGAACCATTTGTAATATGGGAGCTGAAATAGGAGCAACCACGTCTACTTTTGGGTATGACGAATCGATGGAACGTTATTTACGTGCGACCGATAGATCAGATGTTGCCGATGCTGCAAATACAGTCAAAGAACATTTAACTGGAGATGCTGAAGTATATGCAAATCCAGAACACTATTTTGATCAAGTCATTGAAATCAATTTATCAGATTTAAGCCCTTTATTAAACGGTCCTTTTACGCCAGATTTATCTACAAAAGTAGGTTCAGACATGAAGACCATTGCAAATAAAAACGAATGGCCTTTAAAAGTTGAATGGGGATTGATTGGATCTTGTACAAACTCTTCATACGAAGATTTATCAAGAGCTGCTTCTATAGCACAACAAGCCTTAGACAAAGGTTTAGGGATCAAAGCTGAATTTGGAATCAATCCAGGTTCTGAAAAAGTACGTTATACAGCAGACAGAGACGGAATCTTAAGTGTTTTTGAACAATTGGACGCGAAGATTTTCACCAATGCTTGTGGTCCTTGTATTGGGCAATGGGCACGATATGAAGATCCTAAAAATGCACCAAAAAACTCAATCATTCATTCTTTCAATAGAAACTTTGCAAAACGTGCAGATGGAAATCCAAACACACACGCCTTTGTTGCGTCTCCAGAAATGGTTGCTGCAATTACCATTGCAGGTCGTTTAGATTTTAATCCTATGACAGATGCTCTAATCAATAAAGAAGGTGAAAAGGTGATGTTAGACGAGCCAACGGGATGGGAATTACCTCCAAAAGGTTTTGAAGTAAAAGATGACGGATACCTTGCTCCCGAAGAAGATGGAAGTGGAGTTGTGATCAATGTGAGCCCAGAATCTGAAAGATTACAATTATTAGCTCCTTTTGAACCGATTGGTAATACAATAGACGGGGCAAAATTGTTAATCAAAGCTCATGGAAAATGTACGACGGATCATATCTCAATGGCGGGACCATGGTTGCGTTACAGAGGGCATTTAGATAATATTTCTAACAACTGTTTGATTGGTGCTGTAAATGCATACAATATGAAAACTAATTTTGTAAAAAGTCAGTTGGATGGAGATTATGATGCAGTGCCTTTAACTGCAAGAGCTTATAAAGCAGCCAATATAAAAACAATCGTTGTTGGGGATCATAATTATGGTGAAGGGTCTTCAAGAGAACACGCGGCGATGGAGCCACGTCACCTTGGAGTGGCTGCAGTGATTGTAAAATCATTTGCACGTATTCACGAAACCAACCTTAAGAAACAAGGAATGTTAGGTTTGACTTTTGCAACGGAATCGGATTACGATTTAATTCAAGAAGACGATACTTTTAATTTTGTGGACTTAAATGCATTTGCACCAGGAAAACCTCTAACCATTGAAGCGATTCATGCGGATGGTTCTAAGGATGTCATCATTGCAAACCATACCTATAACAATTCTCAAATAGAATGGTATAATGAAGGTTCTGCATTGAATTTGATTAAAAAACAAAATGCCTAAGAAGTGAATTAATTCACCTTAGTATTCCGAAAGTTGTTTAGCAACTTTCGATAAAAATTAAATCGAGACCTGTTTCTTATTTCAATATAAGAAAGGTCTCGATTTTTTTTTATTTTATAAACAAACTAGTTCAGCACGACAAAGTTGTGTTGGTAACCTGTTAGTTGTCCTGCTGAGCTGTTTTAGGCAAGCGAGTCAAAAGTCAAAAACTTTGTAGTATCGTGTTGGGGTTACAAGGGATTTAAGTCCCTTGATTTTATATGTGTTGGTGGTTGTGTGATTACACTGAGCTGACTTCGGTAAGATCAGTCTAAATTCTAAATTCTGAAGTATCGAATTGCAAGTATTATAGAGTTTTGTTTATTGTTTAGTGAAAACTATTAAACAAAAATAGAATACAGTACATTTGTCAAAATTTAAAAAAACCAATACTTTGAAAACAACTGTACTTCGACTTCTATTTTTAATGGGGGCTATGGCTTCTTTTTCGCAAACCACTTCTATTCCAGATGCTAACTTTGAAGCATTTTTAGAAACTCATAACGCCGATGGAGAGGTTGTGGCTGTTGGAGACACATCAAGTATGGGAGATGGTATTGAAAACAATAACTTAGTCACTACTGCAAACATCAATACGGTGACTAGCTTAGATGTTCTTGGCAAAGGGATAGCGCATTTAAGGGGCATCGAGGACTTTGTGTTGCTAGAGACTTTGAATTGCTCTAGTAATGTATTGACTGTTTTAGACCTGACTAAGAACTCAAGTTTAACGAGTTTGAATTGCGAATCTAATTCTTTAATCTATTTAAACGTGAAAAACGGAAATACCTTAGCTATAACAACTTTTAATGCTTTAGAAAATGAAAATCTTTCATGTATTCAAATAGATGATGAAATGATAGCTCCATTTAATTGGGAGTACGACAATCAAGAAGGGTTCAATATGGAGTTTAATTTAGATTGCGGGCTCACTTATGTTCCCGATGCTAACTTTGAAGCCTATTTAGAAAGTATCAATGTAGGTGATGGGGTTGATGATAATAACTTAATAGTCACTTCAAATATTAGTGATACTGAAAGTTTATTTGTTAGTGAATTAGAGATTTCAGACTTAACAGGAATTGAGTCCTATGCGAATTTACTTATTTTAGATTGCTCGGGTAATAATTTAAGTAGTTTAGATCTTTCAGCTAATACGACTCTGTTACAACTGACTTGCGATCATAACAACTTAAGTAATTTAGATCTTTCGGCTAATACAGCTTTAACAGAGTTGAATTGTAGTAATAATCAATTAACTAATTTAAATATTTCATCAAGCCCGGATTTAATATATTTATATTGCGATGAGAACTCATTAATTAATTTAGATGTTTCATCCAATACGGAATTAACAACTTTCAATTTCAGTTACAACCTATTAGATGAAATAGATGTTTCTTCCAATACCGATTTAACACTCTTAAATTGCGATCATAACAACTTAAGTACTTTAGATCTTTCGGCTAATACAGCTTTAATAAATTTATATTGTCGAAGCAATATATTAACCGAGTTGAATGTTTCTACTAATACCGAATTGGATAGATTGTGGTGTGCTAATAATCAATTAACCAATTTAGATGTTTCAACAAATACAGCTTTAACGTCGTTGGTTGCCCAAGATAACTTATTAAGTAATTTAGATGTTTCTGAAAATATAAATTTACAAACGCTTTATTGTTCTGATAATAACCTAAGCAGTTTAAATGTAAAAAACGGAAATAATTCTGACTTAGAATCTTTTGGAGCAAACTCAAACCCAGACCTTACATGTATTGAGGTTGATGATGTAGACTACAGTACAACCAATTGGAACTATATTGATGCTACCGCAAGTTTTAGTACAACTTGCAGTCTCACCTCTGTGCCCGATGCTAACTTTGAAGCCTATTTAGAAACTCATAACGCTACTGGCGATGTTGTGCCTGTTGGAGATGTTTCAAGCATGGGAGATGGCATTGCAAACAATAATTTAGTAGCCACCGCAAACATTAGTGAGGTGACTTCTTTGACTGTTAGTAGTTTAGAGATTTCAGACTTAACAGGGATAGAAGCTTTTGCGGCTTTAAGGTTTTTAAATTGCGATTATAATACCTTAAGCAGTTTAGACATGTCTGGTAATTTGAATTTAGATACTGTATATGCCAATAATAATAATTTAACGAGTATAAATGTTTCGAATAATACGGTTTTAACACAGGTATATTGCTCTAATAATAACATAAGCACTTTAAATGTTTCATTAAATGTAAACTTACGAGGATTATATTGCTCTAATAATGCCTTAAGTGTTTTAAATATCTCAACCAATACGGCCTTAACAGGATTATATTGTGGTTTTAACAACTTAACATCTTTAGATGTCTCAACTAATGTTTCTTTAACTAATTTAGCTTTTTCTAATAACAGTATAAGCAGTATAAATCTTTCGTCCAATACAGATTTAATAACCTTGAACAGCGGACAGAATAACTTAACCGAATTAAATGTTGCTAACAATACAGCATTAGAAACTTTATTATGTTCTAATAATAATTTGGGCGATTTAGATATTTCTACAAATACAGTCTTAGAGGAATTGTATGTACAATTTGCTCAATTAACTGATTTAGATATTTCTAATAACATGAATTTAGAAGATTTGTCTTGTTCTTATAATAACTTAAGTGGGAGTTTAGATGTTTCTGCTCATACGAATTTAGAATATCTTGATGCCAGTGAAAATTATTTTAGCAGTTTAAATGTAAAAAACGGAAATAATTCTAATTTTAGAAATTTTTATGCAGACGCAAATCCAAACCTTACATGTATTGAGGTTGATGATGTAGACTACAGTACAACCAATTGGAACTATATTGATGCTACCGCAAGTTTTAGTACAACTTGCAGTCTCACCTCTGTGCCCGATGCTAACTTTGAAGCCTA
>Ga0209712_10001311_pt1 | contig 21396 bp, 20 predicted proteins | sample ArcOceMetagenome_FD_187443 | JGI IMG/M metagenome (GOLD analysis project Ga0209712, IMG submission 187443) | Marine eukaryotic phytoplankton communities from Arctic Ocean - Arctic Ocean - Greenland ARC118M Metagenome (SPAdes) (version 2) | ecosystem: Environmental > Aquatic > Marine > Oceanic...
CGGAAAGCCGCCTCACCAACAACATGATTTTCATGAAACTGAAGATCGCCCTGAACCTGCAGGCCGAAGACGTGCTGGCGGTGCTCGAGCTGGCCAACTTCCGCATGAGCAAACACGAACTCAGCGCCTTCTTCCGCAAACCCGGCCACAAGCACTATCGCGAGTGCAAGGACCAGATTCTGCGAAACTTTCTCAAAGGCTTGCAGATCCAGTTCAGGGATGGGGAATAGCGGTGTCACGCTGGACACCAGACGCATAAAGCCTACGGCTCCCTAACGCACCGCCCTGATGCCACTCAAGGTCTTGAAGGACAGGTCACGGGCGGTACCGAGAAACTCCTGCACATAAGGCGTCTGTTCGTCCTCAGCTCGCACCGCCGCATAGAGCGTGCGCCACACCCCCTTTTCTCCGAGCCGCACGGTTTTCAGCAAGTCATGCTCGGTGTATTCCGTTAGCGCCCAGTTCGGTAGCGCTGCCACCCCCCGGCCTGCTGCCACCAGTTGTGCGGTCATCGGGGTCAGCTCGGCGGTGCGGATAGCAGCAGGTTCGGCGCCGGCCGGATCCAGAAAGGCGGTGAACACATCCAGTCGTTGCCGCTCCACCGGGTAGGTAATCAAGGTCTGGTCGGCGAAGTCTTCCGGAAGAATCCACTTCTGCGCCGCCAGCGGCGACTGCCGTGACACCGCCAGCACCAGCTCGTAGCGAAACAGCGGTACATAAAGTACAGCCTCGTTTTCCACCGGGTCGGAACTGATCACCATGTCCAGGTCCCCGCGCACCAACGCCGGCAACGGGGCAAAACTGAAAGCCGCAGACAGATCCAGCTCCACTTCCGGCCAGTGTTCCCGAAACGCATCCAGGGCCGGCATCAGCCACTGAAAACAAGAATGGCACTCAATGGCTATATGCAGCCGCCCGGTCTGCCCGGCGGCCAGGCGCTTAAGCTCCCGTTCCGTCTGCTGCACCCGGGGAAGAATCTCCCGCCCCAACGCCAGCAATCGCAACCCGGCGGTGGTAAAACGCACCGGACGGGAGCGCCGCACGACCAATTCCATGCCCAGGCGATGCTCCAGATCTTTCAGCTGGTGCGATAAGGCTGACTGGGTGACATGCAGCCGATCTGCCGCGTCCACCATTGAGCCCGCCTCATCCATCGCCAGCAGGGTGGCAAGATGTCGTAATTCCAGCATCTGATCCTCCAACATGTTCCATTGTGAGACGGGGGGTTACATCGCCGTGCGCCCCTGCAACAAGCTCTCGCATTGCAACGCCGCAAACCTCGCACCCACCCGGTGTTACGCACCCCGACAGTCAGGTTGCGCGTTTCAGGGATAACGCCAACATGAGGGTATCTCATGAAATATTGAAATAATACCAATTAAATTCAAGTCGCGCCTTGGGCATAATGGCCACCAATCAGGTTGCATTGCGGTACACGCACTGCGATGCAAGCCATGCCCAATACTGACGCGGACGCCCTGTCATCATGAGCAACGAATTCACTTTCAGCATCAAGCGCATTAGTTTCGACGAGGATTACCGTCCATCCGACAACACGCGCATTACCACCAACTTTGCCAACCTGGCCCGGGGTGAGCGACGCCGGGAAAACCTGCGCGACACCCTGACGATGATCAACAACCGGTTCAACGCGCTGGCACATTGGGACAACCCCAACGGCGACCGATACACCGTGCAACACGACATTGTGTCGGTGGATATCGACATCGAAGGCAAGGGCGAAACCTTCCCGACCATTGAAATACTGAAAACCCGTATCTTTGACCGGCACACCAACAAGCATATCGAAGGGGTGGTCGGGAACAATTTTTCCTCTTACCTGCGGGACTATGACTTCAGCATCGCCCTGCAGAACCATAACAAGGACCAGCCGCACTTCAGCATCCCTGAAAACTTCGGCGATCTGCACGGCAAGCTGTTCAAGCATTTCGTTAACTCAAGCGCTTACCAGGAAAACTTCAGCAAATTGCCGGTGATCTGTATCAGCGTATCGGATAACAAGGTGTACACCCGCACCGAGAATCATCACCCCGTGCTGGGATTTGAGTACCTGCCCAATGAATCGTCACTGACTGAGAGTTACTTCAAGAAAATGGGGTTGAGCGTGCGCTATTTCATGCCGCCCCACAGCGTGGCGCCGCTGGCCTTTTTCTTCTTTGGCGACCTGGTGAACGATTACACCAACCTGGAGCTGATCAGCACCATCAGCACCATGGAAACGTTCCAGAGAATCTATCGGCCCGAGATTTACAACGCCAATTCCGAAGCCGGCAATCGCTACCAGCCCAGCCTGAAGCACTCGGACTACTCCCTTACCCGCATTCACTATGACCGGGAAGAACGCAGTCAATTGGCCGTCAAGCAAGGAAAATTCACTGAGGAGAACCTGATCGAGCCTTACCGAACGGTGCTGAATCAGTGGTCTGCGAATTACGGCATTTAACTCATACACGGCAGTACAGATGATGAAACGATTGTTACCCACATCCACGGCGGGCAGTTTGCCCAAGCCTTCCTGGCTGGCCGAACCCGAAACGCTCTGGTCCCCCTGGAAGTTGCAGGGCGAGGCTCTCACTGAAGGCAAACAGGACGCCCTGCGCCTGAGCTTGCATGAGCAGCAACTGGCCGGCATCGACATCGTCAGCGATGGTGAACAAACCCGCCAGCACTTCGTGACCACCTTTATCGAGCACCTGGACGGAGTGGATTTCGAGAAACGCGAGACGGTGAAGATCCGCGACCGTTACGATGCCAGTGTCCCCACAGTCGTGGGGGCCGTTAGCCGCCAGAAACCGGTGTTTGTGGACAATGCCCGCTTTCTGCGTGAGCAAACACAACAACCGATCAAATGGGCCCTGCCCGGCCCCATGACCATGATCGATACGCTTTACGATGCCCATTACAAAAGCCGGGAAAAGCTGGCCTGGGAATTCGCTAAAATACTCAATCAGGAAGCCAGGGAACTGGAGGCGGCAGGCGTTGACATCATTCAGTTCGACGAGCCTGCTTTTAATGTATTTTTTGATGAAGTGAATGACTGGGGCGTGGCCACACTGGAAAAAGCCATTGAAGGGCTCAAGTGTGAGACCGCCGTGCATATCTGTTATGGCTACGGCATCAAAGCCAATACCGACTGGAAAAAAACGCTGGGCTCCGAGTGGCGACAATATGAAGAAGCCTTCCCCAGGCTGCAGGCCTCAAGCATCGACATGGTGTCCCTGGAGTGCCACAACTCCCACGTCCCTATGGATTTGATTGAGTTGATTCGCGGCAAGAAAGTGATGGTGGGCGCCATTGATGTGGCGACCCAGACTGTTGAAAGCCCCGAGGAAGTGGCCAACACCTTGCGCCAGGCGCTGCAGTTCGTCGATGCCGACAAGCTGTACCCGTGCACCAACTGCGGCATGGCGCCTCTGCCTCGCCAGGTTGCCAGAGGCAAGCTGCGGGCATTGAGTGCCGGTGCCGAAATCGTGCGCAATGAACTTGCCTGAATCCTGTGGGAAGAGCGAGCGCCCGACCGCGCCGCCTCTTCCCTGAGCCACCCGTTTGCGTTACGCCCTATTCTGGAATCACTATGTCACTGACCACCACGGCCATCGACCCTCTGCATTTTCGCAAAGCGCTCAGCCATTTCGCCTCCGGACTCACCGTGATTACGTCGCACATCGATGACGAGCCCATTGGCTTTACCTGTCAATCGTTCTACAGCGTATCGACAACCCCACCGTTGGTGTCATTCAGTGTGAAGCGAGATTCTTTCAGCTACCCCAAGATCCGTCGGGCGGGCCGGTTTGCGGTGAACATCCTCTCGGATGAACAGAAGGCGGTATCCAACCTCTTTGCGCAACAGGGCGCAGACAAGTGGAAAGAAATCGACTGGAACACCTCTCCCCTGGGCAACCCGTTGATTGGCGGCAGCCTGCACTGGCTCGACTGTGACATTCACGCCGAACATGAAGCCGGCGATCACCTGATCGTGATTGGTGAAGTGCGGGCACTGAGTCTGCAGCAAGCGGCAACCACACAGCCGCTGCTGTATTTCAAAGGGCAATACTGCAATCTGGATGCGACGTTCAGCCCCTGAGTCCCCTCACTTCCGATTCGTTCTTTCTGTCATCACGCCGCCAACCTGTGCGGCTTTTCCAAGGGTTTAACATGGAATTTTTGCTTTATTTGATTCTGGGTGCGGCGGCCGGGGTATTGGCGGGTCTGTTTGGGGTCGGCGGCGGCATCATCATCGTACCGGTACTGGTTCTGAGCTTTACCGCCCAGGGCGTTGATCCACAAGTATTGACGCATCTCGCCGTTGGCACCTCACTGGCCACTATCATCTTCACCTCCATCAATTCGGTGATGGAGCATCATCGCAAAGGCGCGGTGCAATGGCCCATTTTCACCTGGATGACAATAGGCATACTGCTTGGAGCGGGGCTTGGCTCACTGACGGCTGCGTCAATTCAGGGGCCGATGCTTCAGAAGATCATTGGCGTATTTGCCATCGTTATTGCCATTCAAATGGCGTTCGACCTGAAACCCAAAGGCAGCCGCGCCGTGCCTGGCAAGCTGGGACTGACCGCCGCTGGCGGGGTCATTGGCTGGGCCTCGGCGATCTTTGGCATCGGCGGCGGCACTCTGAATGTGCCCTTTCTCACCTGGCGCAGCCTGCCCATGCAACAAGCGGTGGCCACCTCGTCGGCTTGCGGACTGCCCATCGCCGCGGCCAGTGCCTTGAGTTTCATGCTGATTGGCTGGAACCAGCCACAACTGCCCGAGTGGAGCCTGGGTTACGTGTACCTTCCAGCTATGGTCGGGGTCGCCTTTACCAGCATGTTCTTTGCCCGTTTTGGCGCACGCCTGGCACACAGACTGTCACCACGCCTGCTAAAGCGTCTGTTCGCCCTGTTGCTGCTGTGCGTGGGAGTGAATTTTCTCGTTTGAGGCGTACGTGTGACGTTATTCATTACTGATATCGTGGTAACGCTTACATGGCAATGAGCGCAATACTCAGTTGCGAGCGGCGAGAGACGAGTTTTAAAATTCAAAAACCTGCAACCTGTAATGCATAAAGGTTTTCGCAACTGGAAACCCGCTTCTCGTGCCTCTCAGCTTTCAGCCTGATCTTCGATCACTTTCAACAACCGGTCCGGCCCCAGCTCCAGGGGGGTCGGCTCACCGGGCAGCTGCCAATGGCCTGCATGACGCTCGGCGGGCTTGCTGTCCATAATCGGCAGGCTGGTCAAGTCAGCCAGGGCATCACGGAACAGATCGGTGCGATAGCACTGGGCGGCAAACGTTTTCGTTTCTTCCAGCGAACACTGTCGCCAGCGCTGCATTTCCTGCAGCAGAAAAACCGCATCGGAACGCCAGGGGAAGTTGGCGTGAAAACCGGCAAACACATGAAAATGATGAGCAGGAAACGGCTGGCCAGTCAGACCGCCGGGCAAGCGTTGGCTGAACGGCGCACGAAGGATTTCTTCCGGTACATCCAGCCACGCGGGATGGGCCAGTAACGACAGACTCTCCACCAGATTCTCATCCGCATGGCAGGCCGCCTTGTACAGCGCCCGCAGCAACGCGCGATGGGTATCCGGATGACGTGACACCCAGTCACGGGATACCGCCAGCACCTTCTCCGGAGCATTTTCCCAAATCTGATAACCGGACAAAATACAGTGCCCGGCACCGGTCAGTGCAGCCAAACTATTCCACGGTTCGCCCACACAGAAACCATCAATGTGGCCCATGCGCAGGTGATCCACCATTTGTGACGGCGGCAGCACCACCAACTTCACATCATGATCCGGATCCAGCCCGGCTACGCTCAACCAGTGACGCAGTTGATAGGCATGGCAGGAAAACGGAAAGACCACGGCGAGTACCAACGGGGCTTCCCCACTGGAGGCACGGGCCGCCACCAGCTTGTTCATGGCCGCGGCGATGTCATTGGGCGTGGGGCCTTCCGACAACGCACACAAACCTTGAAACAGCATCGGCGAAACGGTCACGCCATTACCGTTCAGGCCCATGGAAAACGCCGTGGCGAGGGGTTTCTTGATGCACCCCAACCCCAGGGACGTAGACAACAGCATGGGCGCCAACATGGGTGCTGCATCCAGTTGCCCCACCAGTAATCGATCGCGCAGGCTGGCCCAGCTCCATTCCGGTTGCAGCTCCACATCCAGCCCTTCGGCGGCAAAGAACCCGGCCTCCTGGGCCACCACCAGCGGCAAGCTGTCTGTCAGTGGCATATAGCCGATACGAATTTTCATTCTGGTTGCTCCGTGAACGCTGCACGGCGAGTGCTGGACGCCTGACGGCGAACTGGCCTGGCGCCCACTACGGCAGGAGCCCGGCTCACCGTCTTTTCCGGTGTCTCAATCAGGCTGCGCGCCTTCATCAATGGCATCACTCGTCGCATCTTGTCTCCTGTTTTCCGTCGTGCGCCCGGCCTCAGACGCCCAGCAAGTTATCCCTGCGCCTTGAGCATTTCGGCATAATCCAGCACCGACTGAGCCACCTGGATCAGCGGCTGACCACTGTTCATGGCCTGGCGTCGCAGGGTGCTATAGGCATCCTGTTCATTGAGCCGACGACGCTGCATCAGCAACCCTTTCGCACGCTCAATGATCTTCCGCTCAGCCAGGGCTTCACGGGTTTCTTCCAACTCTTCACGCAACGCCTGGTACTCTCGAAAACGGGCCGTCGCCACCCGCATGACACCGCGCACCCGGGTCAGATCGGTTTCTCCAGCCACGTAGGCGCTAACACCCGCGCGCAGCGCCGCCACCACCAGCTCTTCGTCGTCCTTGTTGCAGAACATGACCATAGGTCGCGGGATATCCCGCTGCACCAGCGCCATGCTTTCCAGGGTGTCCCGGTCAGGCGCATCCATGTCGACAATCACCACATCCGGATTACTGCTGCGCACCTTCTCTGCCAAACCGGCGGCACTGGTCAGGCGGCACAGGATCTCGTGGCCCTCATCAATGAGGGCCCGCTCGAGAATCGCGGCACGGGGTGGCTGGTCATCTACCAGCATGATTTTCAGAGCCATCTTATTTTCAGAACCATCATGTCAGGCGCGTCCGGAATCGCTGTCGTTACGGGTTGTTTTGCAACGGTTGTGCCAGTCATCACATTCTTAACCTGATGATTTTCAATGTGTTTCGTTTTTTCCTGAGCCAGCACCGAAAAAGTGCACCAAGGCGACGCACCGCTCGGCACCAAAATGTGATCAGAATTTAATCTCACCCCAGGCCCAGTACTTGCTGGTGTCATCCTTGACGTCGTCAGCGTTGTATTGCGCATACTTCAGGCCGACCACATAGTGCTTACCGATGGGTCGGGCCACCAGCAAGTCGGTTTCCGTGCCGTAGTCCGTGCTGCCTTCGTTGGACTGGAAGTCATGGTAGACCGCCGCCAATTTGAACCCGGCCAGCTTGCCGCCCACGGTCACGAAGGTGTCTTCCAGACCATCCGCCGGGGTGACCAGGAACTGGTCCGCCCATCCGTTGAAGGCATGCTTGGTGGCCAATGGCGTCTGGAATGCCACCAGACCGTCATCTGAACCAAGCACTTCCTGTGCCACTTTTACCGTCACCCCGGCCACCTCGGCGCCCAGCTCGGCAAAGTAATAATCGCTATCGCCGGCTTCTACCTCTTGTTGAGCGCCTTCCAGCGTGAGCAACAGCTTTACCGTATCCAGATCGAAAGCACCGGCATAACGCACACCGTAGGTGTCGTTCTGCGAGTCGGTCACGTTATCGGTCTCCAGTAGGTAAGCGTATGCGGTTAGCGAGCCACCCGGCATGCCTGCCCAGCTGGCATTGAAAAGATTGTTGGTCACATTGGCATCAAACCCCGGCGTAATGCCGTTCACCTGGGTCAGATGGGCCGCAGAGACACTGAAATCACTGATGCCGTAATCGATCCGCGCACCATCAAAGGTCTGCTCATCCTGACGCCAGCCCACGTTCCCCACGAAGCGGGCGTTGTCGTAGATAATGCGCTGGCGGCCGTATGTCGCGACCAGCCCTTGCAAGGCATTGCTGCCGGTATAGCGAATCGCGGCACGGTTGAGTTCGGTCACTTCCGGGTCAGCGATGACCGGATAACCGGCCTGCTGCGGCGCATAGTTATCCACCTGCCCCACGATGCGGGTATCTTCAAACTCCCCCATCACATCAAAACCGTGGAGCTTGCCGCTCTGGTAACCCAGGCGAGTACGCAGGGTCAGCGCCTGCCCGTCTTCGGGAAAGGCATCACTGTCCACGTCTTCATAACGCAGCCGCATATTCAGCAGCGGTGTGCCGTCTTTCAACGCGGTAATGAAGGCATCGTCTTCCGCGTTGGCGGTCCCCGTAAAGCCCAGCGTGGAGAGAATCACGCCGGCGGCGATGGCAGAATGTTTCATGGTTTTCTTCCTCAGCAAGTACCAAAAATAAAAGTCATTGGATAAATTCAGGGCATAACTTCCCCGTTCCCGCCTTTTGCAAAACAAAAAACGAGCGGTATAAATCAGTGGTTCAATGCAGTTTTCAGGCGCGTTTGCGGTTTGCCTCGGCCTTCGCACTATTACGCCTGGGTAGCGGCTCCACCTTGCGCTGTTTCTCGTACAGGAACTGAAGCACCTGCTGACGACAGCGAACAAAGGTGGGGTCGTCCGCCAGGGCCAGACGGTCCCGGGAACGCGGAACGGTCACCTCCAGAATCTCGCCGATGGTGGCGGAGGGGCCATTGGTCATCATCACAATGCGGTCGGACAGCAATACGGCCTCATCCACATCGTGGGTAATCATGATCACCGTGGTGCCCAGCTGGGCATGAATCTCCATTAGCGAATCCTGCAGATGCGCCCGGGTCAGCGCATCCAGTGCACCAAAGGGCTCATCCATGAGCAGCACCTGGGGCTGCATAGCCAGCGCCCGGGCAATCCCTACGCGTTGCTTCATGCCGCCGGAAATTTCATCCGGCTTTTTGTGCATGGCGTGCGCCATATGCACCAGCTCCAGGTTGTGCTCCACCCAGTCACGGATCTCCGCCTTGCTCTTGGTCTTTCTGAAGACCTGCTTGACCGCTAGTTCCACATTTTCAAACGCGGTCAGCCAGGGCAGCAGCGAATGATTCTGGAACACCACCGCCCGCTCCGGGCCGGGTTCAGTGACTTCGTGTTTGTCCAGAATCACGCCACCATCGGTGGCCTGTAGCAGACCTGCGACAATGTTGAGCACGGTGGATTTACCGCATCCGGAGTGGCCGATCAGCGAGACAAATTCGCCAGAATCGATTTTCAGGTTCACATCCTTCAGCGCTTCGAACTGGCCTTTCGGTGTGTCGAACTTCATGCCCACGTTGGAGAGTTCCAGTAATGCTTTCATGTCTTTTCTCCTTTCCTTAGCGCTGTACGGAAGATTTGTCCCACACCAGAGCGCGCTGCAGCATGAGCATCAAGCGATCCAGCAGGAAACCGATCAGACCAATCACGATCACCGCCACCATGATCCGGCCCAAAGACTGGGAGCTACCGTTCTGGAACTCATCCCAGACGAACTTCCCCAGGCCCGGGTTCTGCGCCAGCATCTCGGCGGCGATCAATACCATCCAGGCGATCCCCAGACTCAGGCGCAGGCCGGTGAACATCATCGGCAGCGCAGAGGGCAACACGATCTTGCCCACGTGGCTCAGCGCATTCAGGCGCAGCACCTTGGAGACGTTAGTCAGATCCTGGCTCACCGACGTCACCCCCACCGCCGTGTTCATCAGCGTCGGCCACAGGCAGCACAACGTCACCGTGAACATGGAGGTCAGGAAGGACTTGGCCACCAGCGGGTCGTCGCTCACGTACACCGCACTTACCACCATGGTGACCAGTGGCAACCAGGCCAGCGGCGACACCGGCTTGAACAACTGAATCAGCGGGTTCATGGCGGCATGGGCCGTGTTGCTCAGACCGATAAAAATGCCCAGCGGAATCGCAATCACAGAGGCCAGCAGGAAACCGCTCATTACCGTGATCAGGCTGGTGCCGATCTGATCAAAGAAGGTGGGCGCACCGGTGTAGTCCCGGTAAACCGGTTCCCACTCCGGCTGCTGTTCCAGACGCGAGGCAATGTATTTTTCCTGGCGTTCGTGAAACGCCTCTTCCTTGGCACGGGTCGCCTGGTGCTCATCCACCAGAGTCCCGGCTTGCTCCCAGACATCAGCCGGCCCGGGAAATTGTCCCAGTGAGGTGTCGATACGTTGAGCCGCCAGTTGCCACAGCAGCAGAAAGACCGCCATGCCCAACACCGGCCAGATCAACTGGCGCAGTAGCGTTTGCCACTGCTCACCGGTCATCTTGCCGGTAGCCAGGGCGCGGTAGGGTTCCATCCAGGTCGGGAATGTCAGGGTCACCATGATTGCTTCTCCCAAGGTGAGCACGCCCTTAAAGCGCGTCACCCTCTTTCAGACCAATCGGGAACTTCGCCAAGTAACCGTTAGGCTTGCGGCCGTCGTAGGTGATGTTGTCGATAAAACCTTTCTGCGGCGGCTTGAAGCCATCTTCGGTAGCGAAATCAGGGAACTCATCCGCCGGGATCTTGCCTTCAGCGATCAGGGCCTTGGCCGCCTGGGCATAGATGTCCGGGCGATACACTTTCTTGGCCACATCCATGTACCAGCTGTCCGGCTTGGACTCGCTGATCTGGCCCCAACGACGCATCTGGGTCAGGTACCAAATGGCATCGGAGTAGAACGGGTAAGTGGCGTTGTAGCGGAAGAACACATTGAAATCCGGCACTGGGCGCTTGTCGCCTTTCTCGTACTCAAAGGTGCCGGTCATGGAGTTGGCGATCACGTCATAGTCCGCCCCCACATAGTTGGGCTGGGACAGAATCTTTACGGCCTCCGGACGGTTGGCGTTGTTGTTTTCATCCAGCCATTTGGCCGCACGGATCATCGCCTTCACCACACGAATGTGAGTGTTGGGATACTTGTCGGCCCAGCCTTTGCTCACGCCGAACACTTTTTCCGGGTTGTTCTTCCAGATTTCGTAGTCAGTAATCACGGGCACACCGATGCCCTTGAATACCGCCTGCTGGTTCCAGGGCTCGCCAACGCAGTAACCGTAAATGGTGCCCGCTTCCAGGGTGGCAGGCATTTGCGGTGGCGGCGTTACCGACAGCAGCACGTCAGCTTGCAGCTGGCCGCTGGTATCCCCCTTGTGGGGTGCGTAGTAACCCGGATTCAGGCCGCCCGCTGCCAGCCAGTAACGCAGCTCGTAATTGTGCGTGGATACCGGGAACACCATGCCCATGTTGAAAGATTTACCTTGCGCCCGGTACTTCTCCACCACCGGCTTCAAGGCATCCGCCTTGATCGGATGCACCGGCTTGCCGTTTTTCTGGGGAATATGCTTTTTCATGTCTTCCCACACGGCATTGGAAACGGTAATGCCATTACCATTCAGGTCCATGCTGAACGCGGTAATGATGTGCGCTTCGGTGCCATAGCCAATGGTTGCTCCCAGCGGCTGACCGGCAAGCATGTGCGCGCCATCCAGCTGACCGTCGATGACCCGGTCCAGCAGCACCTTCCAGTTCGCCTGGGCTTCCAGGGTGACAAACAGGCCTTCTTCCTCGAAATACCCTTTCTCATAAGCGATGGCCAACGGCGCCATGTCGGTGAGTTTGATAAAGCCGAACTTGAGATCCGCCTTCTCCGGCCAGCCCAGCGCATCATCCGCCACGGAGGTAGCCGACAGGCCCAGCGTCATCGCGGCGAACACGCCACAAAGTGTTTTCTTGAAACCGTTCATCATCCTTCCCTCGTCTGCCCGTTTTTTTCGGGCATAAAAAAAAGCGCTCAAAGCCCCCCGCCTTCGTTGGCCGGGTCCTCTGAGCGCCTTTGCTCGAATCTGCTCGTGGCCGTCGTTGGCCACGAAGATGGTTTTCTGCACAGCATTGCCACTGTGCTTACTTGCCATAACGCAAATGCTATGCCAGTTTTCAAATACCTTGATTTTCATCAACTTAACGGCAAAGCCAATCGCCACCCCCTATTTCACGCGCCCGCTTATTGCCCAGCGAGCACCGTTGTGAATCAGCCCCGGCTCACCAAAATGCATCACCGCTTTGCTGCAACACCACTTTCCGCCCGCAACCCGCTCCTTTGCCCCGCCCTGGTGAAAAAACCACGCCCCGTTTACGACCAAGGGCGTATTTATCACTGAGGCGAATGATGAACATCATTCGAATGATAAGGCCGAAAACGCCACGGCCTGTTAGGCTGCGCGCTGCATTGCGGTGGTGGGGAACATCCACAATCGTTAGAGACCTTGGGTACCTCTGAACAACCCCTTGCAGGAACGTGCTTGCACGCGCCGGCAAAAAAGCCAAAACGGAATCGTGTTGATGAACGCAGACAGAGATCACCTGCTCACCGCCCTGGCCGGCGCCTTCAGTCTGGTTATTGCCCTGGGCATTGGCCGCTTCCTGTTCACCCCGGCCCTGCCGGACATGATTGCCGAGACGATGCTCACCGCAGTCAGTGGCGGCTACCTGGCCGCCGTCAACTACGGGGGGTACCTGGCCGGCGCCATGCTCGCCATGGCAGTGCCGGCCCACCGGGCACGCACCGCGTTCTGGCTGGCATTGTGGGCAAGCGTAATCACCAGCATCCTTATGGGCCTGAGCACTACCTTTACGCCCTGGGCCATTAACCGGTTTCTCGCAGGTGTGGCCAGCGCCATCATCATGGTCAACGGCTCCGCGCTGGTACTGGGCGCCATGCCCAATCACCTGCGTGCCCGGCTGGGCAATATTCACTATGCCGGCATCGGTCTGGGCATCAGCATCGCCGCCCTCATTGTTGCCTTTATTGAACGCCTGCACGGTAGCTACGCCACCATGTGGCTCGCCTGTGGCGTTCTGGCCCTGATCATTCTGCCGCTGCTGCGCCGCATCCCCGCCCTGCCCCACGCCAAGCACAGCCAGCACGAACGCGCGCCGGTGAACCGCTCGGCCCTGGGCTTTTTGATCGCCAGCTACACCCTGGCCGGTTTTGGCTACATCACCAGCACCACCTACCTGCCGGTAATCGCCAAGGCGCAACTGCCAGGCCTGGACAGCGCCGCCTTCTATACCTGGCTGGCCGTGGGCCTAGCCGCCGTGCCCGCCAATCTGCTATGGGGCAAGCTCTCCAGCCATGCCGGCGAACGCAACGCGCTCATGGCCGCGTTGGTCGTACAGGCTGTGGGCGTCAGCGCCCCCGCCTGGCTACCAGGCCTCGCCGGGCTGATCATCAGCGGCCTACTGGTTGGCGCCACCTTTACCGCCGTGGTTGCCCTGAGTATGTACTGCGGCCGCCAACTCGCCCCCCACGCCGCCAGCGCGGCCCTGGGCGCACTGACGGCATGCTATGGGGTTGGGCAGATACTGGGGCCGGTGGTGACGGCGCGGTTACTGGAAAGTAGCGGCAGCTTTGCGCCCGGGTTGTTGGGGGCAGCGGCGGCTTTGATTGGCGCGGCGGTGTTATTGGTGCCGCTGGGGAAGGTGCGGTTTTAGGTTTTTGATCAAGAAGAAGGTGTCCACTAAAGCGGGGGAACTACAACGTCGCCGTGCCTAGCCTTGTTATATGGGCGCCCAGTCGTTGACGATATAAATGTAGTGAAACCAGTCTACAACCTCTGGAGGATCCCAGTTTATTGAATCTCCGACAGCTTTGCGGGCCCCTTCTAGTACTATATCGCGACGAGTTTCAGGCTTAGCCCATTGCTCCGCGTAGAGACCGATATTACCGGATTCAAGGAGAGCCACTAATCCTTTCCGCAACTTAGCCCGAGCGGTGGACAGATCGGTTTGCGGCCACTCTTGGCGGTACTCGGATAATAATTCCTGAAACATTGCTTCTTCCTGGGCATTGAGCCACAGGAAGTAATCAAAATTGCCACGATACCCCCCATATCAATCAGCTCTTTCACCTATATAACGCCTTTAGCAACGGCGCAGCTTTGTTGCGTCCGATTGCCTAAACTTGTTACATGCTTGTGAGCTGCGGATCATGCCACACGTCCTCATACTCGCCAGCAACTAAAAATCTATAGCCTGGTGGAAGTGATAAATATTGCTCTACTTCAGGTAAATACTCCGAGATATGGCTGACATGCAATGGCTTGAAAAAATCTGCATCTTCGGGCATTTCTTCGCCGCACCAAATATACCAGCCGCATGTTCCTTTCTCGGGTTTGTGCCGCAAACCATTAATTGGCAATTTGCCAATAGTTTCGATAGCTATACCTAGTTTTTCACTCTCTTTGGAGGGAAACGGTATTGCGTCGAATTTCTTACATATTTCTTTTGGGCTTGGCAAAATATTTCCTAAGGCATGTAACGCCAACCTCAGAGGCGTTTGGTGGAGCGGAGCAATTGTGCAATAGTGAGCGACAGCGAGCGCACAATTGAGCCGCGGAACCAAACGTCCTATTCAGGTTTTTGTTAGCTTTGAGCACGAGTTACACCACCGTGAATGAACTCAAACTCTGGACGTGTACTTTTGGGCCAAGTCGGCTTTTCAACTGGTGCCTCGAAAGTATTCAACCACACTTCTAAACCACCATCATCAGCCATGCGCCCCATGAACGCGAAACACATACCATCATTAATCATATGACTCGCAAACTGTAACGCATCATTTAAAGAGCCCTCTTCCTTATCATGGGTAAAACTTTCGTCATTCCACACCCAAGGGAAAGGCATTCCTCTTTCGTCACAAGCCAAATACTTGACATCTTCGTAGCCTTCGCCAACCGTCTTTAATTTATTCAAAAACTCTTCTCTAATTTCAGAGAAACGCTTTTTATACTCTTCGATACTTAGATCTTTATTGATAATGTGTTTCATCTCAACCTTAAAGCTAACAGCGTATTCAGTCGAACGATTCGACATATCTTTCTTCGACATAATTCTTTTAAGGCTTTCGGGGAAAACACAGAAATTCGCATGACCGCCAGGCTCTTACAGTAAAAACAAGAACCCTTCTCGTCTGACAAAACTCGAAGAAGCGGCCTATTTCCTGACTTCCCCCTATATCACCCCATTCTGAAAACCACTCTATATCAACCGCTTAGCATTTTCTGTAAGCCATATCCTACAAAGATATGGCTGGTTCTGTTGAGCACGGCAGTGGCTTCAGCTCCTTCGCCTTGCGAGCAAAGCTCCAACGAGGGTTGAGGCGATGGAGGGCTTGGGGGGTAGGGCGCGGTTGGGGAGCCTCAGGGCTCACGGGGTGATAGTGAACCGCATGACGCCGATGATCTGGTTATCTGCGGTGCGCACCTCTACCCGCCAGCGCCCCTCTGATGGCACAGGAATATGGCGCTTGTGAGACCAGGTTCGAAACCCGGATTCGCGGCCGCCAAAGACCTTCAAGGGAATCCGATCCACCTGCTCACCATCACGAAACCAGTAGTGATACACCTCCTGCCCCAACCCCAATGGCGCCTTGATGGCGGTGTAGGCATACAACCCTTCTGCCACTTCATCGGCACTGAACACTTCGCCGCTGACCAGCGGTTTGCGTTCGGCGCGATTGAATGACAGGGCCACGGCGCGCTCTTGCAGGGACAAGGTCAACGGTGGCACCAGCGGGGCCAGCCAGCGCGGGGACAGGGCGATCAGGCACGAGACCAGAATCAGCCCGAGCCAGCGAAACCATTTTCGCGGCCCGCCAAATCGCCAGAAACTGGGCAACGCAAACAGGGCCGTGAGCCAGCCGGCCCAGGCCAGGGCAGAATCCGTGCTCCAGTGGAAGATCAGCGGCAACAGCACCAGCAACGCCACAAATAACGCCCAGGCGTGAAAGCCGAAATACAACGCCCGATGCCGGGACAGCCAGAAGTAGACCGGATCGATGATGCTGATGGCCGCCGCGCTCACCACCAACGTGGTGAAGAAAATATATTCCGCGCCGCCAGACCATTGCAGCAGCACGAACGGCAGACTGAAAAAGAACGCCTCCTGATGCACCGCCTGCAACAACAGTTTGAGCATGCCCTGGGGCAGGCCATCAAAACGGGTGCCGATCACCTTGTTCTGCCAGATCCCCTCGGTGAGCAGCAAGAGCCAGCTGAACACCAGCAGCCCAGTCAGCACCGCCGCCAGCCAGGGCTGCCGCTCCACCAGAAAATAACTGCTCAGGCCCAGCGAAAAGCTGATCAACGCCCAGACATGGCGGATCTGATAAAGCTTGTCAGTGAGGGTTTGTAGCGTCAGCGGCAAAGTGTGGCTCCGTCGAGGGGTTGCGTCTTCGACGTACTATAGCCCTGTGGGTTCCCGATGGCAGCAAGGGTTCCAGACAAAGCCCTCCCGCTGTAAGCGTTCCCTTCCAGGGGACGAACGAAAATCGCTCCGCATCTTTCCGTCTATTGCGATAATAGAAGGACAGGCCGCGCCTCTGACCCTACTGATGATCCTCCGGACCTTTTCCGCGCTTCGCGCGGTTCGTCCCCTGGAAGGGAACTCCTACAGGGATGGGAGGGGAAGGAAGCGCGTGGCGCGGACGCCACGCGGGGGAAGATCAGCCTGCGAAGTTGAGCAATACGCCGGCGGCCACGGCGGAACCAATGACGCCGGCCACGTTGGGGCCCATGGCGTGCATAAGCAGGAAGTTGTGGGGGTTGGCGTCCAGGCCGACCTTGTTGGCCACCCGTGCCGCCATGGGGACGGCGGACACACCGGCGGCGCCGATGATGGGATTGACCGGATGACGGCTGACGCGGTTGAGCAGCTTGGCCATCAACACACCGGTGGCGGTGCCAATCATGAACGCCACCAGGCCCAGGGCCAGGATACCCAGGGTTTCCATCACCAGGAATTGGTCGGCGCTGAGTTTCGCGCCCACGGCCAGCCCCAGCATGATGGTCACCACATTGATCAGAGCATTGCTGGTGGTGTCCACCAGCCGGTTCACCACCCCGGACTCTTTCATCAGGTTACCCAGGCAAAACATGCCCAGCAGTGGCGCCGCATCGGGTAACACCAGCGCCACCAGAACCAGCAACAGAATCGGGAACAGAATTTTCTCTACCTGACTCACCGGGCGCAGTTGCTCCATTTTGATCTGCCGCTCTTTTTGCGAGGTCAGCGCCCGAATGATCGGCGGCTGGATGATGGGCACCAGCGCCATGTAGGAATAAGCCGCCACCGCAATCGCGCCAAGCAGATGCGGCGCCAGCTTGGTGGTGACATAGATGGAGGTGGGCCCATCGGCGCCACCGATGATGCCGATGGCGGCGGCATCTGCCAGGGAGAACTCCATGCCCAGAAAGTTCAACGCCAGCGCCCCAAGCAAGGCAGCAAAGATGCCAAATTGCGCCGCCGCACCCAACAGCAGGGTGCGCGGGTTGGCCAGCAGCGGACCAAAATCCGTCATCGCCCCCACGCCCATGAAGATCAACAGCGGGAAAATACCGGTGGTCAGGCCTACGGTATAAATGAGATAGAGAATACCGTCGCCGTAATTGGCATTTACGGCCAGATAATGCAGCTGGTCCTGCACCGCTGGCCCTGCCGCCTGTGCGGCCGTATAAAGCGCGTCACGTCCTGCTCCTGCCTCCATGCCCAGTACCTGCGCCATGGAAGCCAACAGGTCTACAGAGCCAAAATGCAGCGCCTGGCTAATGGCCGATTCCGCCAGGCCGGCCATGGGAATATTCGCCAGCAGGCCACCAAAGCCGATGGGCAACAACAGCAATGGCTCGAACTTTTTGTGAATGGCCAGCCACAGCAGGCCCAGGCAGACCAGCAGCATGACCAGCTGGCCGCCACTCATGTGAAACAGTCCGGTGCTGTGCCAGAGGGTTTGCAGCTTATCCATTGGCGGGCTCCACGCTGAGCAGGGTTTGCCCCACGGCTACGGCGTCGCCCTCTTTCACGGCAACCTCGCTGACCACACCCGCGCTGGTGCTGGACACATCCGTTTCCATTTTCATGGCTTCCAGCACCATGATTTTCTGACCTTCGGTGACCTGATCACCGGGCTTCACCAGTACCTGAAAAATATTCCCCGCCAGCGGCGCAGGCACCGGCACACTGTTGGCTGGGTTACCTGGAGCGGGTGCGGATGACGCAGGAGCAGAGGCACCACCCACCGCACGCAGGCCGGCTACCTCACCGCCCTCGTTCACTTTCACCGTGTACTGCTGGCCGTCCACCTCAACGGTATAAACCCCTTCTGACTGGCTGCCGCCGCTGGCCGTTTCTTTACCTTCAACCGGCGCGGCTTCAAACGCTGAGGCGTCGCCCCGGTTTTCCAGAAACCGTTGCCCGATTTGCGGGAACAACGCATAGGTGAGTACGTCATCGGTCAACCGCTGCCCTTCTTCCAGCGCTATGCCCTTGTCTTTTGCCAGAGCCAGCACTTCCTCACGGAGACTGTCCATCTCGTTATCGAGTAAATCACCCGGGCGACAGGTAACCGGTTCATCGCCCTCCAGGGCACGCTGCTGTAGCTCCGCGTTGTACGGTGCCGGCGCGGCGCCATATTCGCCACGGAGGATGCCGCGAGTTTCCTTGCTGAGCACTTTGTAGCGTTCGCCGGAGAGCACATTCAGCACCGCCTGGGTGCCGACGATTTGCGAGGTGGGCGTCACCAGCGGGATGAACCCCAGATCTTCACGGACGCCGGGAATTTCCTGCAGCACTTCATCAAACCGATCCGCTGCGCCCTGCTCCTTGAGCTGGCTCTCCATATTGGTGAGCATGCCGCCTGGCACCTGCGCCACCAGGATGCGCGCATCCACACCGCGCAAGCTGCCTTCGAAGGCAGCGTACTTCTTGCGCACCTCGCGAAAATAACCGGCGATACGATTCAGTTTTTTGATATCCAGCCCGGTATCCCGGTCCGTGCCTTCCAGCATGGCGACCACGGATTCCGTTGGGCTATGACCATAGGTCATCGACATGGACGAGATGGCAGTGTCCACGTTGTCGATGCCCGCTTCTGCCGCTTTCAGGGCCGTGGCAGTAGACAGCCCGGTGGTTGCGTGCGACTGCATGTGCACGGGAATATTCAGGGAGGCTTTAAGGCGCGTTACCAGCTCGAACGCCACAGCCGGGCGCAGCAGGCCGGCCATGTCCTTAATGGCAACAGAATGCGCGCCCATCTGTTCGATTACTTTGCCCTGCTCCACCCACATGTCCATGGTGTGCACCGGGCTGACCGTGTACGCGATGGTGCCCTGGGCATGCTTGCCCTGTTTCACCACCGCGGCGATGGCCCGCTCAATGTTGCGCATGTCGTTCATGGCATCAAACACACGGAACACATCCACGCCGTTTTCCGCCGCACGTTCCACAAACGCATCCACCACATCATCCGCGTAATGGCGATAGCCCAGCAGGTTCTGTCCCCGCAACAGCATTTGCTGCGGCGTTTTCGGCATGGCCTGCTTCAATTCGCGGATGCGTTGCCACGGGTCTTCCCCCAGATAACGAATACAGGCATCAAAGGTCGCCCCGCCCCAGGATTCCAGTGACCAGAAGCCAATGTCATCGAGTTGCGCGGCAATCGGCAACATGTCATCCAGACGCATGCGGGTGGCAAACAGGGACTGGTGGGCATCGCGTAGCACCACATCAGTAATGCCCAACGGTTTCAGGTCACTCATGGGGATAATCCGGTATTTATGACAGGGAAGACTGACGGTGCTGCTGCACCGCTTTTTCGATGGCTTTGATAATGGCCGGCGAAGGCATGTCTTGCGGGGGGGCTGAAGCAGGTTGCGGCGCCGGTTCCTCGCGACCAAATTTCTGCACCAGCTTCGACATAGCTGTGGTCACGGCCACCAGCACAATCAGAAAAACAAACACGACACCCATACCAACCAGCATGAGTTCGACACCCTGAGCCATCATAGCGTTCATGGAACACTCCTTTTGGTTCCAAAAGCGGATTCAGTCACCGCGTGCGAAAGCGAAGGCGCCGCCGTTTGGGCGGGCATCAAGGTGGCCTTGTGAGCCGGTATTGCTCTCGCGGGGTTAAGGGCAATGTAGACAGATTGTCGACAACCCGCAATGAGGCATGCAAGGAACAAGGTGGTCGTTTTGATCAATTGACGGCCATCAGAACAGATTCCACTAACCCATAACGGAACGATTACCGCTATGCAGGGTATTAACGTGCAACGGGGCGGCTGAAATGCCGGGGGGATGGTCCCATCATAGTGGGCGAAGGATGGCGAAGCGTGTTGCATGCGGCGTGAAGCGTGCAGCGACCGCAGAGTGGCATAAAAAAAGGCCCCCGATTGGGAGCCTTCTTTTATTCGTATGGTGCACCGGGAGGGAGTCGAACCCCCGACCTACTGGTTCGTAGCCAGTTGCTCTATCCAGCTGAGCTACCGGTGCAGATCTCGTTGCTGTAACGCCGCGAGAGGCTGCGCATTATTCCGAAAGCCCCGCGGTGAGTCAAGCGTAGATCGGTTAAAAGTTCGGCAATCAGCTTTCTGCAGCAGCCATTTGTTTTTGCATGTAATTTTCCAGGCCAACTTTATCGATAAGACCGAGCTGAGTCTCCAGCCAATCGATGTGCTCTTCTTCGGATTCGAGGATATCCTTGAGCAGGTTACGGCTGATGTAATCCTGGATAGATTCGCAGTAAGCAATCCCTTCACGCAGGTCTGGCACAGCCATCTGCTCCAGCTTGAGATCGCACTCCAGCATTTCCTTGGTGTTTTCACCAATCATCAGCTTGCCCAGGTCTTGCAGGTTGGGAATGCCTTCCAGGAACAGAATGCGCTCGACCAGCATGTCGGCATGCTTCATCTCATCGATGGATTCGTGATATTCCTTGGCATAGAGTGCCTGCAAGCCCCAATCCTGGTACATCTTGGCATGGAGGAAGTACTGGTTAATCGCTACCAGCTCATTGCCGAGTGCACGGTTGAGGAACTCAATCGCTTTGGCGTCGCCTTTCATTGGGGGTATCTCCGTCACATGAACTTGGGGTAACCCCTATTGTTCAGCAAGTGTGTGACAGAGACAAGGCAGGAGAGAAAAAAAGCGCTTCAAATACAAGCGCTTATGCAAATGAGAACGATTGTTTATGCGGTTTGTGGCCAGAAAACAACCGCCTCACCGGCAGTAGAAGAGTTCGAGAAAGAGGTCGCCTCGTTTGCGCTACGGGTCTCACGCAAAATTTGGCGGGCGTGACGGGCACATTTACCACACTGACTTCCAACCCCAAGTTCCCGACGAAGATCACGCAGGCTGTCGCAGCCAGAATCGACCGCTTCCCGTATATGGTTGTCAGTAATGCCCTTACAAATGCATACGTACATAAGTCGCCTTTCCTCAATCTCTGGAAAGGATGCTAAACCTAACGCGAATCATTATCAACTACTTT
>Ga0209712_10001312_pt1 | contig 21395 bp, 27 predicted proteins | sample ArcOceMetagenome_FD_187443 | JGI IMG/M metagenome (GOLD analysis project Ga0209712, IMG submission 187443) | Marine eukaryotic phytoplankton communities from Arctic Ocean - Arctic Ocean - Greenland ARC118M Metagenome (SPAdes) (version 2) | ecosystem: Environmental > Aquatic > Marine > Oceanic...
AAATAAAATTTCTAACATCAATATAACAGATTTAGGAACGTCATCAACAATGAATGCTGGAGTTGTTGTTGCCACAGGAACTATAAATGGAACCTATGAGGGGATTTTATATTTTTCTTCATCCTATGCGTCAGATTATGATATTCCAGTCCCTATAAGAATTGAATTTAATGCAGTTAGATACCCGTAACTACAAATATAAAAACCCTTGCTTTTAGCAGGGGTTTTTATATTCGGCATATCTTCTTCTTTCAATTCAGCTATTTCTAAACCTCTTAAGTAGGTTAGACTAGCATTTATGGATGAATGCCCCATAGCCTTCTGTAGCTTTGTTATAGAGCCTGTACGCTTAAAGAGTTCTATAGCTCCTGAGTGTCTGAAAGATTATAGCTGTCTTGTTAAGACACTTTAAAAACCCTCTTAAATCGACTCCAAAGTGGCTAAAAACAGTCTTCGTTTGAAGGTTATTTTATAGACACTGAAATGACGGTTTTTCCCCACCCCATTATTAACGTCATATCTTTATCAAACATCATTGAAAAAGCCTCAATATTTTCCTCTGATTTAGTGGTTTTACCAGAAACTCGAACAACATCTTGGTTTTGCTTATAGTAATATGAGCCCCAAACATTTCTTGCCCTATTAATAATTACGGTCCAATCTCCTTCTAAAGAAGGTATTGTAAATAGAGAATAAGTCCCTGCATTCAGTGCCTTCCCTCCAAAAATAACATCTTTATAAAATGTGATTTCTACCGCTTCATTTGCTCCAGTTCTCCAAACCTTTTCAGGGGGTGCTAATTTCACTAAATCTCTTCCTTTTAATTGAGGACGACTGTATATTACTTTTACTATTTTGTCTGATATTTTGTAACTACTAGGAAACGCTGCCATATCCATTGGGCTTTTATCTAAACTTTTAAACTCTTGAGCCGTTAGCTGTAATGAGCTAATTAATGTAGTTACAAAAACTGCTATCGTTAAAATTGTATTTTTCATATGTATTCGTTTTTAAATTGTGTTTTTTTATTCAATAAAGATATTAAATTACGAGCATAACCTCCTCTTTCAATTCAGCTATTTATAAACCTTTTAATATAGAACCACACTAATGATATTATTGAGTTTTATAATAATGTTTATATTTGAATCAATCAAATTAAAATAATCTTATATGCCATTTACTACAATAAAAGTTATTGAAAATGTATTCACCAACGAACAGAAAAAAGAGATGCTCAAAAAAGTTACAGAGGCTTTGATTGACGTCTGTGGTGAAAAAACAAGAAAAGGACAATGGGTCGTAATTGATGAGGTTAAAAAAGGAAATTGGTCAATTGGTGGTGAAATTGCTAATCCAAAATAATAGGCATATCTTCCTCCTTCAATTCAGCTATTGCTGACCTTCTTAAGTAAATTAAATTATTATGGATTTTAAGTATCCCGTTATTTTAGCTTTCATTTGTCTATTATACTCTGTGGTCCTAAATCTTTTAGGAAAAACTGATGACGCACTTTACACTGCTCACTGGCCAGGAACCATTTTGTTGTTTGCTTTAATCATCAGACAAAGAAGACGCTAATGGGTTTAGGAATGTTTATTATAGGGTTTATAGTTTTCTTGTTTTATGTGTATTTTTTAGTGTGGAATATCTTTTACAGTAATAAAAAACAGAGAGAGGAAAATAATTATGCAGGAAAGTCTGATGAAATGGATTCTGATGGCATGGGTAATTTTACACGATTCCCTGACAAGTAATGCAGGCTTAAACTTTTAAATTTTGGTTTGGAATTCGAATTTTCGATTGCCCTATTTTTTAAGCAATCCCTTATTTTCTTAGTTGAATATCAAGACCATTATTTCAAATAGTGGTATTACTCCGTTACTTTAAAAAGTAATTTTTTATAAATATCCTGTAATTTTTTAGTGGTTTTTTTTGAGGGCAGATACATTTTTCCATTTATAGAAATAGGACCAGAGTCACTTAAAAGAATTTTCAGTTGCTTCAATTCTAAAGGCATCGTATATCTAGAATGAACTTCATCTTCTAAGCTTTCATCGAATAGTTTTGAAACGGATAATGTGATTTCACCAATTTGAATGTCTTTAATTTCAGAGTTATTATAAGCAGAAAAATTAGAGCTTATATTTCTAACTTTTCGTTCTACTACAGAAAACAAGAAATCAATTTCAATAGTGTTTTTAGTTTCACTATTCCCCAACTCAACAGGCTTAACGAAGTACTGAATACCTTCAGCACCTCTAAAAAAAGACACAACATCTTTTGACTGAGCAAAAGAATTACACGTGGCGAGTAAAAATATTATAATTATTTTTTTCATAAAAAAAAGGGGGATTTAACTCCCCCTTGAATATTTAATTATTCTCCAGTTACAATACATTCGTAAGTCTGGATAATCCCAAGGATGTCAGTGCTTTTCAAGTCAACAGTTGAAACTTTTGAAATTCCACCTCTTTTAGCAGCCTTTTGAATACTAGCATCTTGGTTAAACCAGAAAACTCCTAAAAAACCAGTAGCTTTTGACATACCAACTCTTGATCCTACTTCGTTACTTGTTGCGGTAACTGGTAATGTCAAGGCACAACTTGACAAGAATAAACTACCAACTACAATTAAAAATAATTTTTTCATAATATTTAGTTATTTTGGTTAATTAACTAATTTACAATAAACAATATAGAAAAGCAGTATTATATGCTATTTTTTTTGATAAATGTTAACTTCATATCAATTATAATTTGTGCACATAGAGCATTTAAAAAACATCTCATCTAAATGCTTAATTTTAATATAAATTATATAAACAATTTTAAATTGCTTTTTAAAAAAAATTATTTGCATAAGATGCTTCTTGCTGTAGTTGATGTTTTTTCTTGCCAAGCCCCTTCAAAACCTTAAAAATTTTTAACCTACTAACAATGTTTTAATAGACACCCTAATTAGATTGCAATAGCAACTTATGCTTTAATCAACTAACACATATTCTCATGAAAAACCTAATTTACTTAGCAGCTATCCTGACCTTTGCAGTAACACATTCTCAATCCACCAAAAGAATAAGTTTACATCTTTTTGACCTCCCTAAAGGCATCACCATAGAAGAATTTCAAAAAGATCTCGATAAAGCTAATAATATCTGTGAAAAAAATGAATTTGTTGGAGTCTAAAAAGATAATGAAATAAAATTTGCGACTTTTAAATCTACGGAAAACTGTAGCTCTAAATTCTCAATAGTATTGAGCTTAAAATCAATTGGTTCCATCGAAGCCAAGGCGGTTACATCCACAACAATTATTTGACTGGAACTCGTTCTTTCAAAGGAAATTGATTGAGATGTTTTCAAGACCCTTGCATTGGTTACAAACTTTAAGTATTGTTCGACTTCTTTGATAGATATATTAAAATCTAGACGTATGGATTGTTTATCAGACAAACATAAAAAACTAACAGAATCCTCGTGTTTTAATTCAATTTTATCAATGAAATTATCAGGGGAAAACGTTTCTAAATTTTCAATTTTTTGAACCGAAATATCCCGGTCTGTCTGATCGGTAAGCGATTTCAACAACTTATTGTTGGCAATCTTATTTTTTACGTTGTCTAATTTATTTTTTAAATGTGTTGTTTCTTCAAGGCTAATGATTCCAACAGCACACTGGGTGTTGTTATTGAATTTCGCTTCAAAGTCAAATTCCATCGATTTAGAGCCGATGTCTTTCTTTTTTAAATCGAAAAATAATTTGCAAAAATCATCATAATCATCACTATTTGTTCGAGTGTAAATCGCTAAAGACTCCTCTACGCTAATCACCCCTTTTCCTGGATTTTTTAATGAGATAAGGCTTAAAGTCTCCGTAGATCCATGCATGTCAGACACGGAATATCCTTTGGATATTGAACTCGGAAATTTTAAATAGTAAGGAAAAACAATGGAGTCGGATACCTGAATAACGCCAGAATAACTTTGAGCCTGAGAGAAATTTATAAGGCATAAAAAAACCAGAAATAAAATTATTTCTGGTTTTTTGTGTTTAATCTTAACTACCATCCTGGTCCAAGATCGCCGACGCAGATTCTAATAAAGTCAATTAAAGTCCAAACACCTAAGCCTCCGAAAGTCAATAACTGTACAACTCCTTGCCAGATGTCTCCCAGGTAAAACCTGTGGATACCAATACCTCCTAAGAAGAAACAAATTAACAAAGCAGCTACTTGTGTTTTTCCTGCAAATGCATCAGAATTAGAAATAGTAGCTTCAATAACTTCATTGCCTTCAACAACTGTTTTTGTCACAGGAAAATGAGCAAAAGACATCGTACTAAACAGCATAAATGCTATCAAAAAAATTGTGTTTTTCATCATAGTTCAAATTGGTTAATATTTTATAAATCTACAATTATTATTTTATTCATACAATATACTACAATTAAAAAGACCTAATTTGTAAAATCAGATTTCAAAACTGCGATGGATTATTGTCACTAACTGTAAAATGAAAGTGTGTTCAAAATATTAACGTAACGACTTAGAAGTCTTTTTTGTACATTTGAATCTAAACAAACCTATTATGAGCAGTAAATTTTTTGGTAATAAAACCGTCAAGCAAGCAGACACAAAAAAAGGAGCCAAATCGGACCTAAAAAGCAAGAACAGTAGCAATAAAACTGCCGTACGAAAAACAGGACGCGGAAAATAGGGATTTGAAAACAAACATTAGCCTCAAACAAATCAATACGCTTGCAATACCCGCAATTATTGCAGGTATTTCCGAACCAATTCTTTCACTAACTGACGCTGCTATTGTGGGACATATGTCCCTAAATGCTACAGAATCATTGGCAGCCGTTGGTGTGGTAACCACGTTTTTATCCATGCTTATATGGGTATTAGGACAATCCCGAAGTGCCATCTCCTCAATTATATCACAATATGTAGGTGCCAACAAGCTTGAGGAAGTCAAAAATTTGCCAGCACAGGCCATTGCTATTATTTTAGGGATTAGCTTAGTCGTTTGCGGCCTCACCTACCCTTTTAGTACGGGTATTTTTAAACTTTATAACGCCTCCGGGCTCCTACTAGACTACAGCGTCTCTTACTATAACATTCGTATTATTGGGCTGCCATTCACTCTGTATACCTTTGCGATTTTTGGCGTCTTTAGAGGACTTCAAAACACCTATTACCCAATGCTCATTGCTATTACCGGCACCTTAGTTAATATTGTATTGGACATCGTACTTGTGTATGGAATTAAAGACGTGTTTTTACCTCTAAATCTAAAAGGAGCCGCCATCGCAAGTGTGTTTTCACAGTTTTTAATGGCAGCACTGGCAACGCGCTTTCTTTTAAAAAAAACAGAAATACCACTGCGATTTTCTAGGCCTTTCAACAAAGAAATGCCTCAGTTTTTAAATATGATTGGACACTTAATCATACGAACACTTGCCCTTAACACAGCGCTTTATTTTGCAACCCGTTTTGCAACAGGTTATGGCAATGCGTACATCGCAGCTTATACCATATCTATTAATTTATGGTTTTTCGCAGCCTTTGCTGTTGATGGTTATGCCAGTGCCGGAAATATTCTTTCTGGAAAACTTTTTGGCGCAAAAAACTACCAATTACTTGTTCAGTTAAGCAATCAACTAATCAAATACGCCCTTATTGCTGGCGTAGTCATGGGATGTATCGGCGCCTTACTTTATAAGCCTATAGGCGCAGCTTTTACAAGTGACCCTATGGTGCTGAAAACGTTTTATGAGGTGTTCTGGATTGTATTATTAATGCAACCCTTTTGTGCCATAGCCTTTGTGTTTGACGGGATTTTTAAAGGACTTGGCAAAATGAAGGACTTGCGTAATGTGTTGTTGTTAACCACTCTTTTTGTATTTATACCTGTACTATTTATAACCGATTATTACGGCTGGAAGCTGCATGGTGTTTTTACAGCTTTTACATTGTGGATGACCGCTAGAGGAATCCCCTTAGTAATAAAATTTAGAAAACAATTTTTACCGCATGTTCAAAACCATTAACTTTGTAGTATATTAATAACACAGAAAACATTCCAAACCACTGATGGCCAACATTCGAATCACAAAACAATTTTCTTTTGAAACTGGACATGCTCTTTACGGGTATGACGGCAAATGCAAAAACGTTCACGGACATAGCTACCGTTTAGACGTCACCGTATTTGGACAACCTATTTCAGACTCAACCCATGTAAAATTTGGAATGGTCATTGATTTTACAGACTTAAAAAAAATAGTCAAAGAAGAGATTGTCAATGTGTTTGACCACGCGACAGTGTTTAATAAAAACACCCCACATGTAGAGCTTGCAAAAGAACTCTCCGATCGTGGACATAATGTATTGCTAGTCGATTACCAGCCAACAAGTGAAATGATGGTAATTGACTTTGCAGAAAAAATAAAAAAACGATTGCCAAATACCATACAGTTACACGCCCTAAAACTACAAGAAACAGCCTCTTGCTTTGCAGAATGGTTTGCAAGTGATAACTAATAGTTTCATATGACTGCATTAGAAATCCCTAAAGGGAAAAAAATATACTTCGCTTCCGATAACCATTTGGGAGCCCCAACGGCCAAAGAGTCGATGCCTCGTGAAAAAAAATTCGTGCAATGGCTAGATTCTATCAAGCACGATGCAGAAGCGATTTTCCTGTTAGGGGATTTGTTTGATTTTTGGTTTGAATATAAATATGTAATCCCAAAAGGGTTTACACGTGTCTTAGGAAAACTGGCCGAACTAAGCGATCAAGGGATTAAAATTCACTTTTTTGTAGGAAACCACGACCTGTGGATGAATGGCTATTTTGAAGAAGAGCTAGGGATTACTGTACACCACACAGCAAAAGATTTTACCTTTAACTCCACCTCTTTTTTTATTGGTCATGGGGACGGTCTTGGACCCGATGATAAAGGCTTTAAGCGTTTAAAAAAAGTATTTAAAAATTCATTTTTTCAATGGCTATACCGTTGGATACACCCTGATATTGGTGTTCGTTTTGCACAATACCTATCGGTGAAAAACAAAATGATTTCTGGTGATGAAGATGTCCGTTTTTTAGGGAATGACAAGGAATGGCTAGTGCAATACAGTCGTAAAAAATTAGAAGAAAAACACCGCGACTATTTTGTTTTCGGACACCGACATCTGCCGCTTGATATTGAACTAAATGACCGCTCTAAATACATCAACCTTGGTGACTGGATTGGACATTACACGTATGCTGTTTTTGAAAATGAAACACTTTCCCTAAAAACTCTTTAAACTTTTTCAGTTTGTTTTGGTCAAAAGCTAAACAAACAGTAACATGAAATTACATCGATTATTTTGGCTTTTGGCTATCTTCTTTTTTAACGCCTGTAGTAGCAATGACGGAGTTAGTAACTCGGACCATTCTAATACTAATGAGCCCTCTGACCCCGTTAATACAACTAAGCCTAATATTTTATTAATTATTGCCGACGATATGGGCTTAGATGCGACTCCGGGCTTCTCAATAGACACTAGCAAGCCTAATATGCCTCAGCTAGAGGCGTTGATGAACTCGGGTGTGCGGTTTGAAAATGTATGGTCTAATCCCGTCTGTACACCAACTCGAGCAACTATTTTAACTGGACGCTATGGGCTGCGAACCAATGTGATAAATGTTGGAGATGTGCTTTCTACAAACGAAACTTCAATCTTTGACTTAATGAACACAAATGCCCCAGAATACAGTCATGCTGTGATTGGCAAATGGCATCTGTCTACAGACCCAAACCACCCCACATCAATGGGAGTTGATTATTTTGCAGGGCTCTTAGCAGGAGGTGTTCAGTCTTACTCAAATTGGAATCTGACTGAAAATGGAGACACAAACAACACGACAGAATATGCTACAACCAAATTTACGGACCTAGCAATTGATTGGGTTGACTCACAAACACAGCCATGGTTTTTATGGCTCGCTTATAACGCCCCACACACGCCGTTTCACTTACCACCTGGAGCTGCAAGCAGCCTGCCTACAGACAGTGCAAGCATAGAAGCTAATCCACTGCCATATTATCAGGCAATGATAGAAGCTATGGATTTTGAAATAGGACGTCTACTAGAAAGCATGACAGATGCTGAGCGCGACAACACCGTTATTATTTTTGTAGGAGATAATGGCACTCCAAGTGAAGTAGTCCAAGAGTATAACAGCAATCGGGCTAAAGGCTCCATTTACCAAGGGGGGATCAATGTACCGATGGTTATTTCTGGTAAAAATGTGAGTCGTGCGAATCAAATTGATTACTCTCTAATTAATACCACCGATTTATATGTTACGATTGCTGATATTTCTGGGGCCAGCATTTCTAACATTGGAGATAGCCGTAGTTTTTTGCAAACCTTGACGAGTAGCGATTCAGAAGGAAGAGAATTTATATATTCTGAGAAATACAATGCACAAACTCAGGGCTTTGATTATACGATTAGAAATTCAACTCACAAATACATCTATTTTAACAACGGAAATGAAGCCTTGTTTAACTTAAGTATTAACCCACTTGAATTTCCGAATTTATTAAACGCCAATCAACTGCCTCTAAATGCAGTAGATAATGCCGCAAAAAACAGCTTAACCGAGGAGCTCTTAATTATTAGACAAAATTAAATTACTATAATTATAGCCTAGAGGTATGGATGAGAGTAGAAAGTAATCCAACCCTTATGCTGGGAATGTTGGTAAAATTTGTAAATTGATGCAAATTAACCAATGGACGCATCCCCCTTACTAAAATTTGATCCTATAGCCCTGAAGGAAATGAATTCGGTTTCTTTGCTTAAACGCATCGATACCAAGTTTCTAACAACAGAATCTAAATTGCTAGAGGTATTGCCTTTCCTAAATAATGACTATCGAATTTTAGAGATTGAAGACAATCGATTAATGAACTACGCAACACTCTATTTTGATACTGAAGATTTGAAATCATATTTCGAGCATCACAACGGCAAGGCTAAGCGTCAAAAAATAAGAATGCGAAAATACATAGATTCCGATCTTTGTTTTCTAGAAATTAAGGAAAAACAAAACTCGGGAATGACCAATAAAACGCGTTGTACCATTGGAGACCTTGAAACAACATTGTCAGAAAAATCAAAAGAATTTATTAAAAAAGCAACTAACAAAGACCTCGTTTTAAAACCTGTTTTGTATAACTATTTTCAGCGTTTCACACTGGTAAACACGCAAAGATCAGAGCGGGTCACAATAGACAGCTGTTTGAGCTACAAAACAAATGACACGACAAAAGCACTACAAAACATAGTGGTGATTGAAGTGAAGCAAGAGAAACAAAACGTGCAAACCCCTATATACAAGGCCTTAAAAGTAACTAAAATACGGACCAGCAGTTTTAGTAAATACTGCATTGGCGTTGCTAGTTTGGTTAAGGGTATTAAAGCAAACCGCTTTAAAGAACTAAATTTAAAAATTAACAAACTAACTAACTAAGATGGAGCTACTAGGTATACCCTTATTCGATGACGATTTTTATAAAATGATCATTCGATTTTTATTAAATTTATTTTTCCTAACAGCTGTGGTGAAATACATCTACTACAAAAGAAGTCAAAAAAAGGAATACCTTTTTACTTTCTACCTCATAGGAATTGTCGTTTTCTTTCTGTGTTTTACTTTAAAAAAGTATGAGCTTGACCTCGGAATGGCGCTTGGATTATTTGCAATATTTGGAATTTTACGCTACCGAACAATGCCTCTAGAAGTTAGAGAAATGACGTATTTGTTTGTAGTGATCGGTATTGCCGTAATGAACGGGCTTTCAAACAAAAAAATGAGTTATGCTGAAATTATTGCGGCAAATTCAATCATCGTTTTCTCATTATATGTTCTTGAACGTTATTGGGCAAAAACAGAAGTGTTTTCTAAAGAAGTGCTTTATGAAACGATAGAGAATATTAGGCCTGAAAACCATGACAAACTCAAAGAAGATCTAGAAAAAAGACTCGGAGTTACCGTTATTCGTTTTGAGATTGGAAATGTTAACTTTTTAAGAGACGTTGCTAAAATTGTGATTCACTATAAATACTAATTTCTGATTATGAGCTTATTCACAACTAAGGTAAAGACATTGATTGTCGCCCTAATTATTTTTCTTTGCTCAACTCAGCTAAGTGCACAGGAATCAAAAGACTCAAAAGACCTGGAGGGTTGGAGTGCTGTACAAATAGATGTCAAAGCAACCGAAAATCTGTCTTTTTCAATCTCTGAACACCTGCGTTATAAAGATGACATCTCAACACTCAGTAGCTATTTTACCCAACTTGAAACATCCTATGAGATTTTTAAAGATTTTGAATTGGGAGGCGGCGTGCGCTTTATTAAAAAAAATGATGATATCGGCAAAAAACAAGGGATCGAATCACACTTCAGGTACCAAATAGATGCTTCCTACAAACACAAAGTAAAACTACTAAACCTATCCTACCGACTGCGTTACCAAAACAAAAATGAGTTAGGCTTTTCTGAAGAAGAAGGAGACATCGCAAAGGAACAGCTTCGTTTTATGACAGCTATTGGCTATAAATTAGATCCTTTCGGAATTGTTTTTAAATTAAAAGCAGAGTTGTTTACCACCCTTTCAAAAAAAGAAATGGAAGATGCAAATGGAGCTGATTTTATAGCAGATGCGGATATTAAAAAGGTTAATCGGAATCGATTTACAATCATGGCATCTCGAAAATTTAAAACTATTGGACGGCTTGCTGTTTTTTATAGAATTCAAGAAGATATCAATACCGTTGAAGACAATCGTTCTAAATCAATTCTCGGCTTTAAATATACCTATAGCCTAGACTTCACAAAATAAATAAGGCTATAAAAAAGTCGTTTTAATCTAGAGCTTCATGCGCCTCTAGATCTTTTTGAAGATCTAGTTTCCTAAAAGTTGGCGATATAACCCCTGTGGTTACCACTGTAATCAGAGTCATTGTGCCCCCAAAAACAACGGCGGTTACTGTACCCATGAGCTTAGCGGTCACTCCACTTTCAAAGGCCCCTAATTCATTTGAAGACCCAACAAACATAGAGTTCACTGAAGACACACGGCCCCGCATATGGTCTGGGGTTTTAAGCTGTAAAATAGTTTGTCTTATAACCATAGATACCCCATCTGTGACGCCACTAAAAAATAAGGCTACAACTGAAATCCAAAATATAGAAGATAGTCCAAATATAATTATAGAAAGTCCAAATCCAAAGATAGCAATCAACAGTTTTAGGCCTGCATTCTTACTAATAGGTATATAAGCTGTGACCAGCATAGTCATAAAAGCCCCTACAGCTGGTGCCGCTCGCAACATTCCAAACCCTTCAGATCCAACTTCTAAAATATCTTGTGCAAAAATTGGAAGCAAGGCTACTGCCCCGCCAAAAAGAACCGCAATCATATCTAGACTTAGGGCGCCTAAAATAGCTTTGGACTTGATCACAAATCGAACACCTTCTTTAAGGCTTTGCATAATAGGCTCTCCTATTTTTGGATTTAAAATTGGTTTTTTTGAGATTCCAAACAGCAAAATAAAAGATAAAACAACTAATACAAACACAATGCAAAGAGACCAGTGAACACCAAGCCAGTTAATTGTAAAGCCTGCAAAGGCAGGCCCTAAAACAGACGCCATTTGCCAGGTTGAGCTGTTCCAAGTCGCAGCGTTTGGATATGCTTTTTTTGGGACAATCAGAGCCACTAATGAAAAAATAGTAGGTCCAAAAAAAGCGCGCAAAAGTCCTCCCATAAAAACAAATCCATAAATTGCATATAGTGTTGTATTTGCACTCCATGATTTTTCTACACTGGGACTAGTTAAGAAAAAGAGACCAAAACTAATTAACGAAAATAGGCCTATACACTTTAAAAGTAAGTTCCGCTTTTCATTTTGATCTACAATATGTCCGGCAAATAAAGCCATACTAAATGCTGGTATAATTTCCATGAGTCCAATGATTCCCAAAGAAAGGGGATCTTTAGTGAGCGTATACACTTGCCACTCTATGATAATAAATTGCATAGACCAGCCAAATACTAAAATAAAGCGCAATACTAAAAAAAGATTAAACTCTTTAAATCGTAGGGCTGCATATGGATCTCTTTTTTTCATATTATAATTTGAGGTCTTTTAATTTCAGCTGTAAACTTACGCGGCCATTCCATTCATTTTCGTCAATAGAATAAACTGTTTTAAAGGCGTTTTTTGAAGTAATAATTGGCAATTGGGCTCCTAGACCAAAACCGATACCCACAATTTTTGGGGTTCTTTTTTGGGTCAGTGTTACTCTTAGATGCGTTTGGTCTTCACCAACACATTTGCCATAACCGGTATCATACACTTCGGAAGTCATAAAAACGGGCGATAAGTTTTGAGGCCCAAAAGGCGCAAATTGTTTTAAAATTCTAAAAAACTTGGGAGTGATCGATTCAAAGTTGATTTCCGAATCTATTTTGATTTCTGGAAATTTGAGGTGCGCCGGAAGTGTCTTTAAAACCTCCGCTTCAAATGCGGCTTTGAAAGCAGGATAGTTTTCTTCTTTTATTGTCAGACCAGCAGCATACATGTGACCTCCAAATTGTTCCACTAAATGACTACAGTTTTCTAGAGCATTATACACATCAAATCCACTCACTGATCGTGCTGAGGCCGCTAAATAATCACCGCTTTTAGTAAACACTAAAGTTGGGCGGTAGTAGGTTTCTATAAGTCTTGAAGCTACGATACCAATGACGCCTTTGTGCCAATCTTCCTGATAGACAACTGTGCTCGCTTTATCGGCTTCATTAGCGGTTTCAATTTGTTGTAAAGCTTCTTGGGTTATTCGTTTATCAGTTTCGCGTCGGTTGGTGTTAAAATCTTCAATTTCACTGGCTGCTATTTCTGCGCTTTGAAGGGAGGTTTCTTTCATTAAGGAAACAGCATAGTTTCCATGTTTCATGCGTCCAGCTGCATTGATTCGAGGTGCAATATTAAAAACAACATCCGTAATCGTTAAAACCTCTTTTTTCATCTGATTAATCAGGGCCTTAAAGCCTGGGCGAGGGTTAGAGTTAATAACTTGCAGACCGAAATAAGCCAAGGCTCTATTTTCACCGACTATAGGTACAATATCTGCCCCAATAGCCGTTGCTACTAAATCTAAGTATTCCTCTAACGACTCTACTGACTGTCCGTCTTTTGACGCCAATGCTTGAATGAGCTTAAACCCAACCCCACAACCACAAAGCTCTTTGAATGGGTATTCACAGTCTGGTCGTTTTGGATCTAATATGGCCACTGCAGGAGGTAATTTTTTGCCTGGACGGTGATGATCACATATAATAAAGTCAATGCCTTTGGACTTTGCGTAGGCTACTTTATCAATGGCTTTCACGCCACAATCAAGAGCTATAATTAAAGAGAAGGCATTGTCGGAAGCATAATCAATTCCTTTGTAAGATATGCCGTAACCTTCATCATATCGATCTGGAATATACGTAGATATGTGAGAGCTTTTAGTATCGAGATAAGACGCCATTAAGGCAACCGATGAAGTGCCGTCAACATCGTAATCACCATAAACCAAAATCTGTTCATTATTTTTTAAAGCGGATTCAACTCTAGCAACCGCCGCGTCCATATCTTTCATTAAAAATGGATCATGTAAATCAGACCAACTTGGTCTGAAAAATGTTTTAGCAGCCTGAAACGTATCTATTCCTCTTTGTAGTAGCAATTCTGATATCGCCAAATCCACTCCTAATTCTGCTGAAAATTCAGCTACTTTTTGAGAATCCGGTTTTGGCTTAAGAGTCCAGCGCATGGTTAAGAATTATGTATGTGTATTTTCGTTGAAACTGTTGAGAATTGTCTAAACATTTCCATAACCCCGCAGTATTTGTCTACAGAGAGGGTAACAGCTTTATTGACTTTTTTAGGGTTTAGTTTTTGACCATAAAAATGATAATCAACATGTACTTTATTATAATACCTTGGATGCTCATCTGTTAGCTCAGCTATAACGTCTATTGTTAATTTGTAATCAAGTACCTTCATTTTATCTAAAATTTCTACAATGTCAACTCCCGAACACCCTGCAAGTGACGAAAGCATCATTGCTTTTGGAGATAATCCAAAACGTTCAGCTTGACCATTAACAACGGTATCCATTAATACTGATTTTCCACTAGGGTTATCAGATTCAAATAGCATACCGCCTTTCCATTGGGTTGTTGTTTTGTGGGACATTGTGAATTAATTTTTGTTACTTGTTAGTAGATAATTCAAAAATACTAAATAATGCCATTAGTTACACCATTATCCGCAACCCATGATTTAGAAACTACAGCACTCGCCGAGTTTTTTAATGAAACCTTAGGCTTTTGCCCTAATTCTGTTCTTACAATGCAGCACCGACCCGCAATAAGCAAAGCGTTTATTAACCTCAACAAAGCAGTTATGACTAATGAGGGACGTGTATCTTCTGCGCTCAAACGGATGATTGCTTGGGTGAGTAGCAATGCAACTGGTTGTCGGTATTGTCAAGCACATGCCATCCGAGCTGCAGAGCGCTATGGGGCTGAGCAAGAGCAGCTAGATTATATTTGGGAGTATAGAACTCACGCCGCTTTTAGTGAAGCGGAGCGGGTCGCGCTAGACTTCAGTTTGGCGGCTTCTCAGGTTCCAAATGCGGTAGATGGAGCTTTGGAGGAGCGCCTACACACACACTGGAGTGAAGGGGAAATCGTAGAAATACTAGGAGTAATTTCACTCTTTGGCTACTTGAACCGATGGAACGACTCAATGGGAACAAGTATTGAAAAAGGCGCGGTGAAGAGTGGTAAACTCTATTTAGGAAAACATGGGTGGAACAAAGGAAAGCACCTCTGATATCACTTTGATTTTCCTGACACTACAATCACTATTTCACCTTTAGGAGGGTGGTTCGTATAGTACTCAAGAACACTTTTTGCAGTGCCACGTTTAGTTTCTTCAAAAAGCTTGGATAGTTCCCTAGAGACAGATAGCTGACGTTCTTCGCCAAAGTATTCACAAATATGGGAAAGCGTTTTGATGAGTTTATGAGGGCTTTCATACAAAATAATCGTTCGCTGCTCTTCGGCCAAAAATAGTAAGCGTGTTTGACGTCCTTTTTTCACTGGCAAAAACCCTTCAAATACAAATTTATCATTTGGCAGTCCTGAGTTCACTAGTGCTGGAACAAAAGCTGTGGCACCAGGTAAACATTCAACCTCTATTTCATTTTCAACACAAGCTCTTGTCAGTAAAAATCCGGGGTCAGAAATTGCAGGCGTGCCCGCATCACTGATTAAAGCAATGTCAATCCCAGACTTTAATTTTTGGATAATACTCTGAACAGTTTTATGTTCATTATGCATATGGTGGGAATGCATTTGAGTTCCTATTTCATAATGCTTAAGTAATTTGCCTGAGGTTCTAGTGTCTTCAGCTAATATTAAATCAACTGATTTCAAGACCTTAATGGCTCGTAGAGTAATGTCTTCTAGGTTTCCTATGGGCGTGGGCACAATGTATAGCTTCATAGGTCAAAGTTACAACGATTTTAAATAAAATAACGAATGCCTAAAAATTCTTTATTTACGACGTTGTACTATTTTTAATTCACTCTATAAAGAGGTATATTTGAAAAAAAACATGAAAAATATTGCTAGTTTTATATCTGTTCTTCTTTTTACGCAGTTCTCTTTTTCTCAATCTGCGAACAACTCGGGAGTAGGTAATTCCCAAAACTATTTAGAGGGTAATGATGGAAATATTATAAACACAAGTGCTGCTAAATCTTCTTCAATAACAGGATCACAATTTCTGTCTGAAGAATTTGAAAGTTGTAAAATATCTTCAATGCCAGGTAAGATTTTTGGGGTTCGGTACAATGCTTTTAATGACGAAATGGAACTCAAGCGCGCTGACAGCAAAATATATGCTATTAATAAATACGATATCGATGCTGTGTTTACCTTTACAAGCTCTAAAGTTTCATATCATCTCTTTGACTATTTAAGTTCCGATTCCAAAAAAGAGTCAATAATAAAAGGCTATTTCACAAAATTAAACCCTGAGGGTCCAAACTTTATTTTAAAGAAAAGTATGATCTTATTTTTTCCTGAAAAGGTTGCTGTTTCTGGCTATGATACTGCTAAGCCAGCGACCTACAAAAAAGTAAAAGACAGAACTTACATCAAATTAGCAAATAAAGACGCCGCTGTTTTATTAGAAACTAATAAAAAGAAACTGGTTAAACAGTTGTTTCCTTCAAGCTCGAAAGTTATTTTAGAATTTATAAAATCAAACAAAATCAAACTAAAGAAAGATGCTGATTTAATAAAGTTTGCTGAGTTTTTAAACACCCTTTAATTATCTGTCAACCGCTAACGTAAAAATCTTAGAATTATTTTTTTGAGGGAATTGCTATAAAATCTTTTAAATAATAAGGCTCAAAATAGGCTACATCTTCAAAATCATTTTCTTTAAATTTGGCATGTGTTAATGCACACATTTGTGCAGCAGAAGGTAATTTATTTTCAATAAAGATTGCATTTTGATGACTGACTAGTTGTTGTGTTTTAGCAACGCCATTTCCAATAAAATAAACTGGAGTCAAATCAAGTAGATCTTTGTACGAATCTTGTGTAATGACTTCCGCCTCAGTGGGTCTGGTTACACTATAAGAAGCATCATATATGGCCGAGTAGACTTCCAGACGCCTGGCATCAAGCATGGCTACGATAGAGCCTTCGGGATTCATAACTTGATGCGCCAAAGCCTCTAATGTTAGAATGGAAATTAGGGGGATTTTAAGCGCATAGCATAATCCTTTAGCTGCAGAAACGCCTATACGAAGCCCCGTGTAAGACCCCGGACCTTTACTAATCCCTACCGCGGCTATTTGTGTTTTAGATACGTTGGCTTTTTTCAGAAGTTCATCGATATAAACATGTAAACGTTCGGCATGAGAATACTGAAGACTGTTATCTTCCTTTAAACCAATCAAACGGCCGTTTTGGGATAGTGCCACAGAACAGTTGGTAGTGGAAGTTTCAATGTTTAAAATATATGCCATAAATTAGGGTGTCAATGGTTTGCCCATATAAAAGTCTAGGACTTTTGAACGAAATACAAAATTGTACTTTGAGTTAATTAAATTAGATTTGGCATTTACCAAACGACCTCTAACCTGTTCAACTTCAAAAGAGGTTGCAGCTCCAAAGTTAAACTTATTTTGAGTATTTTTAAAGGATTCTTCCAAACTTGCTACAGAAAACTGAGACGCTTGGTATTGTTTCAAAGCAGCTTTTGCATCGGCATATGCTTGCGTAATAGTGGTCGTAATGTCTTGTTTTGCTTGTTCTAAATTAAGAATACTTTTTTCTCTATTAATTTTAGCTTTCGATACATTGGCTTTCGTTTTAAATCCGTTAAAGATCGGAACGCTCAAATTGAATCCTAAATTATATCCTAAGTTATTATCTAATTGGTCATTGAAACCATTGGGAACTATCGTTTCAATGATGGAACCTGTATTTGGGTCTTGAACATATTCAGATCTCACATCTAGAGCTCCTTGTCTATGCTGATATGAAGAACCTAAACCTGCACCAAAACTCAATGAAGGTGCAAAAGCACTTTGTGCCAATTTTACTCCAAAATCAGAATTTTCTATACTTAATTCTGCATTCTTAATTTCAGCTCGGTTTTCTAAAGCATAGGACAAAATTTCACCAGAAGTATTGTATGCCATGGACACGGATGTTAAATTAATTTGAACTTCTTCAATATCAAAATCATTCGGAGATACTTGAAGGTTTTGACTTAAGTTTAATAAAGACAAGTCTAAACTATTTTCTGCATTTACAATACTTTCTCTATTAGATGCAATCGTAGCTTCAATATCAAATAAATCAGAGTGCGGTTTGATTCCCGCTTCAACCTGAGAGTTAATTTGATCTAGTTGATTTGAACTAATCGTTAATTGTTCTTTGGCAATTTTAAGGTTTTCTTTGTTGAACAAAATATTTAAAAATGCATTAATAACAGTCATAGAAATATTATCCTGAAGAATGGAGAGTTGAAGCTGACTCGCCTCTACTCCAAGTTTTGCTTGCTTGTAGGTGTTTAAATTTCGAAATCCATTAAAAATTGTAACGCCCGTATTTAACCCAAAATTATTCCCTCTTGTATCACTTTTAATTCTTGAGCCATCTTGTCCAATAAAAGATCCAAAGTTAAAATTTTGAGATGCTGAAGCACTTAGGGATGGCATGAAATTACCTTTTGCATTTACCACATCTTGAGTGGCTAAATCAATGTTTAATACAGATTGCTTCACCGAAATATTATGTTCCAGAGCATGATCGACACATTCTTTTAAGGTCCATTTTTTTTGAGCAAAACTGCTTAACGTTCCAATAAGAAAAAGAACTGTACATATATTTTTCATAGTGTTGGGGGTTTTATTATTCATCGTCTTCATCGTCTTCATCATTATTTTCTTCTGAAGCTTTGTTCCAAACCTTGATTTCATCCCCTTCTTTAACGCCTTCAATTATTTCCACATTTATACCATCAGAAATTCCGATCTCTACATTTTTGGTTTGAAAGCGACCATTTTCTTTTAGAAGTTCTACATAAGGTTTTTCTGTAATTCGATTGAACTGCAAAAGCGCTTCCTTAATAACCAGAATACTGTCTTTACTTTCAAGTTCAATTTCAGCATTGGCACTGTAACCGGCGCGAATTCTTGTACTAGAATCTATATCTACATCTGCTTTGATGGTAAACTGAACAGCTCCGTTTTGTTCAATCCCTTTTGGAGCCACAAACGTAAGAACGGCTGGGAATTCTTTTTCATTGATAGCTCCTAACACAACTATTATGTCTGTTCCTTCTTCTAACTTCCCAACTTCAGATTCATCAACCTTGCCTTCAAATATCATTTGACTCATATCTGCAACGGTAGCAATCGTGGTTCCTGCATTAAAGTTATTACTTTGAATAACCTGGTCACCCTCACGCACAGGAATTTCAAGGACGGTTCCTGGTATTTGAGCAACAATAGTTGTGTTAGCTGAGCTTCCTCCAGAGAGGGAGCCTTGTTTAATTATTTGATAGTCGTCTTTGGACTGATCGTAACTTTCTTTGGACTGATTGAGGCTCAACTCACTGTTTTCAAAATCTTGTTTAGAGATCACGCCTTTTTCAAAAAGGGTTTTATTTCGATTGAATAAGGTTTGTGCATTTTCAAATGAAAGTCCCGCAGAATTAATACGGCTTTTGGCACTTACCAGTGCTTGTTCGTTAGGAACGACTCTAATTTTGGCAATTAAATCGCCTTTTCTCACAAGATCGCCTTCTTCTACAAAAATCTCATCTATAATGCCTGAAATTTGTGGCTTCAGTTCAATTTCTTCTTCCGGATTTAGCTTTCCAGTCGCCACTATTTTAGTGTCTAATGTGCTATAAAATGGGGATTCCGTTTTGTAGTCTATTATCTCTTTGGCATTTGAGTCTTTGAAGTATTTTAACACATATACTAATGCTAGTAGTACGGCAATACCTAAAATAATTTTTACAGTTTTATTCATTTTTTTTGATTTATTATTCTTCTCTTAATGCTTCTATTGGTTTAACGCTTGTGGCTTTAAAGGCGGGTATAAGTCCTATTAAAGTTCCTAAAATAACTAATATTATTAAGGCAATAAACACTACCCCTATTGAAACAGAGGCATTGACTAATGTTGCATCTTCGCCTTGTCCCCATGCATTGTCTGCCGCAATCAAAATCCATCCGCCTGAAATAATGCCTAACAATCCTGCTACGAGGGTTAGGAATACGGCTTCTACAACAATCTGGCGTTTGATTTCAAAAGGCGTTGCTCCCAAGGCGCGTCTGACTCCAATTTCTTTGGTGCGTTCTTTTACGGTGATTAATAAAATATTTCCAATGGCAAACACCCCTGCTATGAGGGTTGCGATGCCAACAAACCAGGTTAAAAACTGCATGCCTTTTAAAAACCCTGTGATTTTAGCAAATTCTTTACCTAAATTAAAACTTCTAAAAGCTTGTTTGTCCTTGGGGTGTATTTTGTTTAAGTTTTTGAGTAATAATTTGGCGTCTTGTTCTATTTGTGATATGTTGAATTCTGGCTTTCCGGTAATCATTACAAAACCAATTTTTTCGCCGGTATTATAAATTTGCTGAAAACTAGTAAACGGAATGTGAATAACATCCCCTGAAAAATCAATATTCCCGGGGTCATATATGCCAACAACTTTGAAATTAATATTATTAATTTGTACGTATTTGCCTATAGGGTCTTCATCCTTTTCAAATAGCTGTTTGTAAATATCTTTGGCAAGCACGGCTACCTTTCGCTTTAGGTCTATATCGTTTTGATTAATAAAGCGTCCTTTGGATAATTGTTTCCTTTGAACTTCGTTTGAAATTGGGAAATCCCCTGAGATACTAAAGTTTCCTGAAAGAAATCCATTTACAACTAGTGCTGTATTTTGATTTTTTGGCACCACAAACTCAACCCCTTGAATGTTCTCTTTAATTTTTTTAACGTCCGAAAGTGTTAATTGTACGCGTTTACCATCTTGAAACCCTTTAAAGGGCTTACTTGTGACGCTAGGAATGATAAAAACGCTGTTGGTTGCAAAATCTCCAAAGAGTTTGTTAAATGAATTTTCCATTCCCTTAGCAGCGCCCAAAAGTGCAATGAGTAATAAAATGCCCCACCAAACACCAACCATAGTGATTCCAGTGCGCAATTTATTTTTGCTCATGCTATCATAGACTTCTTGCCATGTGTCTCTATCGAATAAAAATTTTATCATCTAGTCGTCTCTTAGTGCTACTATGGGTTTAATTTTTGATGCTTTTTTAGCTGGTAAATAGCCCGCAAGTGTTCCGGCTCCTATTAGGGTCAGTGTTGCTGAAATAACAAGACTTTTACTCACAGATGGATCCGTAATAAAATAGGTTTTAAGAAGTGGACTTGCCCACTCTAAAATCCCTACCCCTGCCAATAAACCAAAATATCCCGCAAGAGTGGTGATTAAAATTGATTCTATCAAAATGATAGAAACAATGGATTTTGGGGAAGCTCCAAGTGCTTTTCTAATGCCAATTTCTTTAGTGCGTTCTTTAACAATAAAAATCATGATGTTACTGATTCCTACAACCCCCGCAATAAGAGTTCCCATTCCAATTACTAATATCAAAACCCCTAAAACAGAGGTCATTTGATTAATTCCTTTATTTTGCATCGCTCTATTA
>Ga0209712_10001313_pt1 | contig 21360 bp, 11 predicted proteins | sample ArcOceMetagenome_FD_187443 | JGI IMG/M metagenome (GOLD analysis project Ga0209712, IMG submission 187443) | Marine eukaryotic phytoplankton communities from Arctic Ocean - Arctic Ocean - Greenland ARC118M Metagenome (SPAdes) (version 2) | ecosystem: Environmental > Aquatic > Marine > Oceanic...
CTTTAGCTCTTTTAGCTGGTTCCATCTTGTCTTTAGTAACTTCAGGAGCAGCGTCTTTAACGAGCATCTCAGTCACAACATTGACTAAACCAGCTTTTCTTTTTTGAGTAAAAAACTCTTTAGCTTGTTCAAGTGTTGTAGGTAGTTTAGAGGACACTTTAGGACCAGACTGTAAGTTAGTATCTTTTGGTAGTAAACCTCTGTTAACGGCTTCCCTAGCGTCTTTAACATTAAGCCTAGGACCTTGCTCTGCTAATACTTTTACTTTAGCTTCTCTTTCTAGTTTAACTAAGTCCGATGCTGGTAAAGCTTTTAGTATTTCTAATATGTTCTTATTAAGAAACTGCTCATCAATAGCCTTTTCGGTACCCATAAGATCGGATACGGCTTTACGTAGTTTACTTTTTCTAGCTTCTTTATTTATAGCTGTCTTAACTTTTTTACCTGGTAGATCACTACTTAGTATTTCACCAGAAACTTCTTTAGCTAAATCGTATATAGCGTCATCCTGTTTAATGCCAAGAACTCTTCTGAGTTTAGACGTAGTTGATTTAACTTTAGTTTCGTCTATAGAAACTTCATCAGCTAGCTGAGTTGTAGCCTCTGGAGCGTCTAGTGATGTTTCTTGACTTGCCTTCTCACCTTCTTTAAACAATGCTTTTTTAGCGTCCATTTTACCAAAGTTAGTATTGGCAAATATAAATTCACCAAAACCTTCAACTCCAACTTTACCACCATCTTTTCTTGTAGCAGCAGGATCAAAATTTAACATTCTATCTTGTACAGATTCTATAGCTTTTTCAGCTTCTTGCTTACTCGTAGATCTAGATCTTATGTAGTTGTTTATAGCGCCACCTTCGTTTATCAATGAGTTAAATACATTGTTGAATACTTTAGGATTTTGAAACTCTTCTTTAGTTTTAACTTCCGCTGGAACAAGTTCGTTTATAGCTTCTAATACAGTTGATCTAGAATCTTTTGTAATCTGTTCGTCTGTTTGTGTTTTGTCATCAACTAGCTTATCTTCACTTGCCTTTCTAGTCTTTAACTTAGAAGACTCAAGAGTAATATCAAGCTGTTTAAATTTAAACTTAGACACGTTGTCTTGATAATTTCTTATAAAATCAAAAACATCTTTACCTGTTTCTAGTTTAACACCCCCAAACCCTAGTCCGTTTAAAAACTTTTTTGTACTATTTTTTATTTTGTCAGAAAAAGATTCATTTATTACTATTTTCTCCCTAGCCACTAAATCAGAAAAAACATTAAAATACTCTTCCAAAGCTCCTTCTCTTATGCTGCCATCTTCGTTAGTGTAATTCGCATCAATACGCTCTTGAACTCGTCTATGGATATCAGGTTGAGTTTCTTTTAAATATTCCTTGAAGCTCTCAACAAGTGGAGCTACCGACTCGTTATCTGTTTCAAAAGCATTATTCGTTATATAATGCAAGAGCTCATGACCTAAAACATTTGTCTGTCCGGTTTGCTCAGCAATTCTTTTATTTACATATACAGTAGTTTTACCATCTACTGTTCTTTCAAATATAGCATCTTGCTCTCCGTCAGCGTCTTCAAGGTAAACTATTTTTAAATCTTTCTTTTTTATTCCTTTAGCTTTTTCTTCTGCTTCAGCTATTAGTTCTCTGTTTTTTAAAACTTTAGCTATATCTTCTTCGATTTTAGCATCAAACAACTCGGTGCCTACTAAAGCTTCATTTTTTTTAGTAGCTATTTCAAGTTCTTTCTGAGCGTCTTCTTGCTGACCTTTTGTGTATCTTCTATTTCCTATTTCACCAAGAGCATTATCTATAGTGCTTAAGTTTTCAGCATATTGTATTTTTTCTTTTTTAGTTAGTCCTTCAAAAGAGTTGTACAGCTGCTGTTTTTTTGTTTTAATAATGTACTCAGTCTTTTTAATTTTTTTTCTAAATTTTTCTTTCTTACTTTCAGGAGCGTTATTTAAATTAAACTGAGCCTCAGCTAGCCTCATGCTTTGTTTAGCAAGATCTTGAGTCCATTTTTTTGGCGCAAGAAATTCTAAAGCCTGTTGCTTGCTGGCTATAGATTTAAACGCACCAGCTCCACCAATTGGAGCTGCTGACACCGCACCAACCAAACCTTCGTTTATAACATTTCTTACTGCAGATTTTAATCCTTGGTCGTCCTTATATACACCGTAGTCTATTAAAGCATCACCAATAACAGCTGAACCTTCTTCTATAAAATTAACAGCACCAGCTTTTGTCAACCCAAGACCAGCGTCTGCAGCTTTACCTAGATAAGTTTTTGTATATATATCTACAGCTTTTTTATAGTCACTTGGATTTATAAGTTTACCAAGTTTATTTCTTTTACCTAAAACTTTTCCAATACCAGAATAACCTCTCAACAACCCACCACCAATAAGATTAGTAGCAAACTCCACTCCTCCTTTTGCTAGTGAAGCTCCATAAATTTCAACTAAAGATTCTTCAGGTCTTTCCTTTAAAACTGTTGCAACCTCTTGACCAGTAACGGCAGCTCCTATCAAAGCGCTACCATAGGTGGGACTAGCTATGCTTAAGGCTAAATAAGGTGCAGCGCTAAAGCCTTGATTAGCAGCTAATTCAGCTGCATCAGCATAATTTCCTTGTTGTATAAGTCCATATAAATCTTGTTCATTACCCTCTGCGTCGTACTTTTTTAAAGTGTATTCTCTAAGTAAATTTGTAACATCTTCAATTGCTGAATAGTTTTCAATGCTAGCATTAACTTCTTTTCTCAATGTAGTGTCATATCCTAAAGCTTTTCCTATAGCGTAATTCATTGGAGCCACACCATATTTATCACCCACTTCTAAAAGCCCTTTGAATATGTCTACTGTAGTAGCAGCAAAGCCAGCTCCGGCGGTTATAACTGTTTCTGGAAGTTTAGAAGCTTTAGACAACTCTGATATAGCAATTTGAGAATCTCTAGCTTGTTTTTGTTTTGTTTTATCTTCACCAGTTACAATAACCTCTTCTAATTGCAAAGGTTCTAAAGTTCCTCCAGCTGTTTGTCTTAACTCTGCTCCTCCTTCTTTAGTGAATTCAGTGCCTTTTTTGTAAAAATCTTCATACGGTTCTATATCTGTGTACGCCAAAGAACCATCTGCCGATGGCGATTCCGTATCGGACACTTTGGTTACATCCACAGTCGTGTCCGTTTCTGTGGTTGGTTTCTTTCCCTTTAGTTCAGTGGTTTCCACCACCGCCTCGTCTTTAACTTCAAATTCTGGATCTTCTTGTATATCTGGATTAGCTTCTAAAAAAGTTTGAAGATCTCTACCCGTTTCTTCAGCAAATTTCTTTGCTTGATCTTCAGTTAGTTTTTTACCGTTGAATATATACATACTAGTTAAATTGATCTACTGTTAATTCTTCTTCTACTACTTCTGTTGACTCAGGTTGTACTTCTTCTTTAACTACTTCTGTAGTCGCGCCAACTGCTACCGTAGGTAATAATGGTTTTAAACTTTCAAACATAAGCTTTTGAAACTCAACTTGTTGCTCTTCGTCTACGTTATTACCGTTAGGAGCTACTGTAAACCTTAAATCTTCAGGCATGCCGAAGTTATTTCTCCACACTCTATTAGCCTCAGTGTATACAGCTAACAAGGCTTCTGCTTTAGCTGAAGATCTAAATTTAGTGTCATTAAGAATTTTAGCCATATTAGCTGGCGTGAATTCAGTTTGACTTTTACCATCTTTACTTATTTCAACATATTTTCTGTCAAGCAGCAAGTAAGCATCGTTGTATTGAAGACTCTTGTCTAGTATAGAAGTAGGTTCTCCATTGACGTCTAAAGCGCTAGGCTCTTGAAGCATTTTTATATTATCACCTCTTAAATCTAAAACTAAACCAGGATCATAAGACAACCATTGTACAGCTGGTTTTTCCACTGTTTTTCCGTTTAATATACTACCTGTATATCTTAACCTTATATCTCCATCTTCTCCAGCGTAATACTCTTCTTTAGCATCATCTCCAGCTAAACCGCTTCTAATGCTCATGGTTTTACACCATTCTAAAGTATCTAAACCTACTAGAGCCATACCTCCTGGCTGTCCAGGATTTTTAGAATCTTCAAATCCAAAGTATTCTGACATAAACATCGCATCAGTTTCTTTTCCTAACTCTATTACAGCATAAAGCTCTTCAAGTGAATTAGATAATTTTTTTAAGGTAACACCAGCGTCTCTTCTTTGCTCTCTGTTTTTAGCGTTTTCAACTAAGGAATTAGTATTGTAAATTCCCCATATCAAACTATTCCCAAACTCACTTAAAGATGGGTTTCTAATTCCGCTTTTCTTAATGTTATTTATTGCAGATTCAGAATCGTCATACACTCTAGCAGACACGTCTCGCTGAACTTTAGCAGCTTCTTTTTGAGAAGAAGACATAGATTTGTAAGCATCAGTAATAGACTTAGATGTTGTTTCTTCTAAATCTGTGATGTACTTACTCCAAAAGCTGTTAGCTTCCTTGTTTATTTTATTAAAATTATCTGACATATTTTATTATTTTTTTGCCATTGCAAAAGCAGATACACCGTCTCCAACGGCTGATATACCTGATTGTATAGCTTGAGATTTAGCTGTTGCGGCGCTAGACTCCGCTTGAGCTGCACCGGTTATTTGAGCTTGTTTTCTAGACATCATTTGTTCATCTCTAGACTCCTGCGTTTCAAATTTATATATTTCACCTTGAACATCAGCTCGTCTCTGGTAGTCAGCTTCAGATATTAAAGTTGTTTGAACTCTTTTAGCTTCATCTAGTTGTACTCTTTGCAGTCTTTCTTCTCCAGACGCACGCATTTGATTGTTTTGAGCTTCTTGCTGCTGTATACTTGCTGATACGCCTTTCTTGCTTTCTAAAGCCATTCTAGCTAAAGCGGTTGCTCCACCGGCACTAGCGCCAGTAGCTCTTAAAGTGTCTAAAGTATTAGCTAAAGCTATGTCAGCTTCTTCTATCTGCATTTCAGCCGCTCCAGTAGCTACAGTTAAATTAGCGAAAGGATTAGAAGATATACTACTTAAATCAGATACCATTTCAGATAAATCTGAAACATCTTCATAAGGATTTATAACGGTTTGTCTTTTTCTTTCTAATGTTTCAAGCTGGTTTGTGAGTTTTCTTTTTTCTTCTCTAGCTCTTTTTTCTCTCTTGCTAGCCGCGCTTGCTCCAAATATAGAAGCCCCAATACTAACAGCTGTACTTATACCTATAGCTATAGGCATTGCTCCTTGTTGTCTTTCTACTATAAGGTTATTCAATACAACTTGAGTCGACTCCATACAAAGAGAATCGATCAAAGTTGTTATTTCATTTATTATTAACATATTCCGTGTATTTTTCTTTATTAATGCAGCAATTGTAATCCTGTAATAGGTCTATATCTTTTATATCTTTTGGGTTTTTAAATACATTTTGAAAGACTGATTCTTCATGAGCGTATATAACTCTTTGTATGCCTGACTTTGAAAAACCTAAATAAGGAGCTTCATAGTCTTGCTCTCCGTCTTCACTTACAACGGTTACGTATCCTTTTAACAAAAACCAAGCGTGATCTCTTTTATGCACAGCGCCTATAACTACAGCTTCTGCTTTCATAGTCATTTGTCTTAAATATATTCCAGGAGCAAAATCATGTTTGAAGGTAACCCACTCGCTATCTTGTTTGCAGATATTGCCATCGTTATGTATTAACAAATCATTAGATTCGTTTTTAATGATATTGTTGACTAGAGTTGAGACTTTATTATTGAAGCTTTTAGTTAAAATGTTTTTTTTAAATTTAATTAACGTATTCATTTAATTTAATATGATGATTCTACGTAATTAGAAGAAACGGCAAACAATTCTTTCATGCCTCCTGGATCTGTAACTGAATCAGTAGATATCGTTACTGTTGCAAAGTACCCTTTTATACCTGTCATAGAATTACCCCAAACAACTTCACCTGCAGCTGCTGGACTGTTATTTATAAGGTTAGCCATGTATTTGTTTTCTTTTCTATCAAACCCAGCGTGATTTATAGGTGGTGTCATTTGAGCCGGATATTGATTTCCAAGGTCATCGTAAGAACCTTGATTGTAACTATATACTTTTATAGGAAGAGGCTCTATATCTCCGTTAACAAGAGAGTTAGATCCTGTTATATCTCTAGTTTGACTAGCACTGCTTAGTAGGTTTGGAGTATTTATACCTGTTATGTCAGAAGCAAATAAATCAACTTGCCATCCGTTGCCACCTTCATAATTAATCGTTTTAAACACTTTAGACATACTAACCTTAGGGTTGAATATGAAAGTTACACTTGACTTGTATTTAGTTCCATAGAACTCAGCTCTATCAGCCGACGGATCATAATGCATGTAAAGTTTACCATCTTTAAGTGTATAATAGTTGTTTTTCAAACTAACACCTTGATCTGGCTTATAACTAAAGAAGCTAGGAAATCCGTTTATACTATCGTCAAAAGCTAGTGTTGAGTATTTTGAATCTTCAGGAGGTTGAGTAGATACTACATATTGTTTGTTATGCACGTCCCAAGCTCCTATAATTTTACCTTCTGCTTGAGAAGTGTTTACAGTGGCAAAAGTGTCTCTAAAGTAATCAGTCATACCATAATTAGATATTTCCGTTAAACCATCTCTAGATAGCCTTAAAACAACGCCTCTGTCTTTGTCTGTAAAGTACTTTCTAAACCCGTAAATGGCAAAACTCTCTGGGTTTCTACTTATGCCGTATGTGCCACCTAAAGGTCTTATTGCTCCAATTACTAAATTAGAAGACGTAACAGTTCCGCCTCCTTCAGCAGAATATATAGCATCTTTATCTATTAAGGCTTGACTAACTTTAGACTCTTGAAATATAATTAAGTTAGTATCTTCAGCGTATAGCCTCTGTATAGAACCATTAGCAGGATCTACACTTTTGACTATGTCATCACCTATTGAGAATACATTAGTATTATTAACGCCTGTTCTAGAATTAAATATACCTGAATATATCATTGAGTTGATTCTAAAAGTGGCATTTGGTTCATTTTCAACTAAATAAGCTTTAACTCCGGGTTCTATAGACGTGTTGTTATATCCTCCTCTTATTCTAGCTTCTTCCACGGCCCAATTGCTGGTATTAACAACAGCGGGATCAGGCACATAATTATCGTTATCAAAGGTGTTGTCACCTCTAGATCCGTTCCACATAGGTAGCAAAACACCATCAGGTCCATCAGCTGTTCCGTTGACTTTTTTAAGTACGAAACTGTTAAAATATTTAACTTCTATTACTCCCATATTATATTATCACTTATTATTACTATACATTACACTAAAATCATGTAAAGTTAGCTGTTATAGGTACGGACGTTCCTTTTATTTTTTTAGCGTTTGAATCAAATTGAGCTACAAATCTTCTTAAAGCTTTAGGAACACTCGTAGTACCAGCAGGATCATAGTTGTTAGCTATTTCGTCTTGCCCGTATATCCATGAGTTTTCAGTACCGTTTTCATATACAAACTCAGCTTCGGTAGATGTGCTAGGGCTGTAACAGTAATATCCTGCTGCAAGATTAGTTATAGGTGTAACTAACGTTGAATCGGTGTAAAATTGAGTAACATATCCCATTGCCCATTCTCTTGCCCAAACGGTTACGTTTAGAGTTTTAAAAGATGCATCAATTGCACTTACGGATGGCGTAGTTGCTATTAAATAAGGATAAGAAGTTCTTGAGCCGGTAGTGCCTTGAGGATAGTAAAAATCACCATAAGCTAATTTTATTTTTAAATTTTGACTAGTACGAAAACTACCTCCTGATTTAAAAGGAGTAGTTGAGTTGTTCCAGTTGCTTGCAGGAGTAGGAACTACAGCAAAATTACCCGCGTAGCTAGCTGATTGAGGATATCTAATAACTAACCTGTATTCTCCAAATTTATCAGGAGTTTCTTCGTAGCCTTGATCTTTACCAAAAACAAAAATCTTACTTAAAACAGATGTTGTTTGTTGTTGGGTATTTTGTGGCATGAAATCGTTGTAAGATGTAGCAATATCAATGCGCTCTCCAACTGTAGCCACATGACCTTCATCGGCATCATTTAAAAAACCTATGTCGTAAAAAGTAGAGCCCGGAGCCACAGAAGCACCGTTATTATCTTTATTGTAGTTTTTTTGCCATCCTCCGTAATTGATATTTTCTCCTTCTACATCAACAGCTGTGATCCAATTAGCTGAACCTACTGGTCTATACTGTAGGTAAGTAGGCCAACCTACGCCAAGCTGATCATTCGGAATGCTTGTTACTCCATTATTTGGAAACATTTTAAAGCTATAGTCAACTCTAATGTAAGCTGTCCCTTTGTCTAATGTATTATTAGAGTCAAAATCAGGCACTGTTGAATTTGGCTGAAAAGATAGCGGCTTCCTGTTAACGTTGATCCAAGCATATTCATTTCCTTGCGCATCTAAAAGGCCTGAGCCAGAGTAATCCAATATTTCCCTAGAGCTAGATTGTAATCCAGTATCAGAAAGCTCTAACCCAGGGTATGGAGCTCTACCAAGTGCATCTGTGTTTTTTACTTCCACAGGCACGTCGTCACCTCCAATTAAAGTAGAACTACTATAGTCAGCTCCCCAATAAAACCCTGTAGACGTAAGACCGTCACCTATATCTGCTGGAGTTGGTATGTTACCAAACTTAGCACTAGCTTCTTCTTGACCAAAAACAGCTGTCATGTTTCTAGTGTCTACATCTCCACCTGAGTCAATAACCTCAACTGAAAACGTATAAGTGCCTTTAGCTGTGAGAGGAGCTCTAACTTCACCATTACTATTTATAGTTAATTCTGGTATTACGCTTGAAGGTGCTGGAATTTGGTTTGATATGGTCCACGAAAGATCATCTTGGTTAGTAAATTCAGTATTCGAACCAGTAGGCTCGTAACCGTTAACAGCTGTAAAAGTAGCTATTGGCTGCGTTTCTAATCTGTCAGCTGTTAGCGTAGGTAAAGGATTAGAAGGTGCGCTAGTATTTATAGTAGGAGCCACGTTAGCTATTTCTAAAAACAAAGTACTAGTAGTTGTTCCAGAAGCAGCTTGTGAAGGATTAACGTTAGCTTGAGCGCTTGTTTCAAATGTAAATTTAAATGTATTACTACCCTCTAAAGGTCTATGGTATATAGACTGATTAACCGTCAACGTGTATTGATCAAAGGGCTCCACTGCTGTGATGTCGTCTTTATCTATTTTACCGAAAGTCCACAATGAACTAGCATCTTCTCCTGTTAAAACCCTTTCTACAGCAATTAAATTAACCGTACTATTGACAATAGGTATACTACTTATTCCTAAATTAATAATAGGGTTAAAAGTTTGAATTCTAAGTCCAGATGGTGTTCCTTCGTTTTGAGCAGAATCTTTCCAACCGCTAAAACCGTCAGGAGATTCGTCTTGACCAGCGACAGCATTAAGATCTTCTACTAATCCAGTAGTCGATGTCTCATAGTATATATCTAATAAAGAAACTCTAGGATTTGTTTCAAAAACACCTAAAAGTATTCTATAAGGGTCTTTATAGTCAAGAGCCTGAAGAGATCCTATTGGATTTCCTGGGTTGTTACCTTGAGCTAGTCTAGCTAGATAAGGATCACTATCTTGCTCGTATACAGTAGAATAAGGCGGTCCAATTGAAGGGTTGGTTCCGGTGTCATCTTTAAACATATCATCTTGACTAGCTATAGTAGAAACCGTTTGTGGATTCGTTATAGGGTAGTATGGTATGTTTATGTCTGTAGAGCCAGTTGCTAAGATTACGGGCGGAGGCGTTACTCTTCCGTATAGCTTTACGTCACTTCTAAACTGATTTTGATTTCCGCTAATTTCATTTAAATCTCTTGGCACTTTATTTATATTATCACCAAGCAGCGTTATAAAAGCAACACTGTCTTCTGGAGAAGGTATGTTAGTGGCTCCGCTACCATGGTCCGGATAACCATTTAATATTCCAGGCGCATATACATTGTAATATTCTAATTCAGTTTGTTTTACTACGATTTTATAAGAATACCAACCTAAAGGATTGTAATTGCTACTAGCTGAATCTCCGTTGTATATACCATTCCATCCGGAGCTATCGCCTGTTAAGGCATCTGGTAGTCGAGCGCTGTTAGTAGGCACGGGAGGCGTGTTTACGGAAACTTTTAAAGAATCTCCACTCCAAGTGTTTATATTATTATCAGCTCCAGGGTCACTAGTGTATGGATGATAAAAAGTAGAACCGCCAAAAGTAATTCCATCTTGTGTTTTACTTGATGGTTTTACTTTAGACAATATAGTGCTAGACTGTCTACCATATCTATCAGATAAAATAAAACCTAATTGATAACTTCTATTTTGTTTAACGTTATGCTGAGGATACTCTACAGAGCTAGTAGTTTGTGAAGCTACTAAACCTGATTCTGAATAAGGTGATTTTTGATTAACAACAACGTCGTAGTCGAATAAAGCAGGTGGAGTGTGTTTATCTTGAAAATTACTATAAACAACTCTATTTGATATTATTTCTTGACCAAAAGCTCTAACTGGAGTTTTATCGTAAACTCTAATTATTTCGCTTTCTGGTAATGTTTTATATGGTTTTCTTGACTGATAGCTGTATACGTATTGATTACTTGTATCTGGATTACCGTCTTTTGTTTGAAAATCTTGATAACCTATTGTATCTAAAACTTTAACAGCTAAAGAATCAGACTCTTTAAATAGTATCTCTATTTCAGTTACACCTACCTCTTGTCTTATAGTGCTTGGAGATAAATCTATGTCTCCAGTTGAGTTCTTACCTAGAGGTATATATAGTCCAACGTTATTGACTTTGTTTTCCATAAACCCAACAATGCCACTAACTATAGCTTTTTCTTCATCACCCACTAAAAAGTAACCATCTTTTTTAGGTATAAAAGCTTCTTGAGTGAAAGGAGCCATGATTGACTTTTCACCATCCTCAAATGTGAATCTATAACTAAAAGAAACAAATTTATCTTCTAAGTATATAGGATCACCAGGCCAGCTACCGCCAGCTTCAACAGGAACTCCTAGTGGCTTGTCGTAAAAAGGGTTTTGAGAAAACACTAACACGGTGTTATCTGTTAAGGTTACTGTATTGTTTAACGTTACGTTTCCACCGAGGCTAGGAATAACATTAGGCGTCCAACTAACTACTTTAGTACCACTTGCGATACCATCACCCGTTACGCTGACTTCAGCTAGAGGCACATTTCCAATTATGTTGTTTATAGCTATTATATTGCCAGTAACTCCAGCTGGTTCGTTTACAAGAGCTTGACCGCCGTTTGGAAGATAAGGAGTAACTACGTCTTGCATAGAGCTATACGGAGTACCACCATCAACATAATAAAGATCTATAGTTTCATAAGGATTATACTTAGCTACTGATATAGTGTCTTCGTTTATGTATGATTCGTAACCTCTGTCTATGTTTATCTTTCTAGGTTGATTTCTATTATCAGTCCAAAACAGTAAGTTTTCTAATAAGTTTATACCATATATAGGGTATTGTTGGCTAAAGTTTAAAAAAGCTCCTTCAGCTAATTTAACTACAGATTTAGTAACCCCGTTGTAAGAGTATATAAAGTTTTTAGCGTCAGAAGAGTAATTAATGGTGGCAGCAGTTTCGCCAGTACCACTAACTCTAGGAAGGCTTTGATCTGTTAAAAATACAAATACACTAGAAGTTCCCTCATTAGCGTATGCACCTATAGATTTTAAAGTTCCAGTCGCTAGTCCAGACAAAACACTAAAATCTACATCAACATTAGTATTAAGTTTAGCTATTGAGTTTCCAGGAGCGTTTTCTAAAGCACCTACGTCTTCGCCTTCTGATTTACTAACTTGTACGTTTTGTCCATCACGATATTCACCTGAAGGTAGTAACCTACTATCAAGATCTTTATTCATTTTAGACTTTATAAAAGCATTTTTAACTTCTGCCATTTAGTTTAGTATTTTATCCATTTAGATTTACCTCTAGCTATCTGCACGAATTCATTTAATTTTATATTTGACAATCTAATCTTAGCGTTTCTAAGCTTAGCGCTTCTTTCTCTTTTTAATCTTTGAATAACGTATTCAGGTTGATTAATTCTGGTGGATAATATTGCATGGCTGATGTGAGCATATAACGCTTCCTCTGCTAGCTTAGGTATCTTCATATCAGCATCGTAACCTAATCCGTCTGATATATATTCTAATATTATTAGCCTATCTGCTAAGTCGCTAGAAAAAGACATCTTGCCACTTCTTTCGTTTATAGTAAACCAACCGTTAACTTGAGCTGTTTCTGGTTGTAGACCATATCTTTGGCCTATAAGGTTGTTGCCGGTCATACTACCATAACCCAAGCCTTCTGATAACAGTAAACCCGTTTCGTTGCTTTGAGCTCTGTTAGCTTCATCTAAGTTGTTTGAATTCCATCTAGTTTCTGTTAAAGAAGAAAACTCTAAATTTTGATCGTCATTACCCTGCATCGCTATACCTTCGTTATCTTGAGCTGGCACGTTGTATGGGTTGCTAGTAAGAGTGGTTGGGTATATTATGTGTTTAACACCTTGAGAATCAATCCAAGACATGTTAACATAATTAACGTAATCTTGAGGGATAGGCACACTTAAGTTGGCTGGTATATTTAACTCTTGAGATCTTATGCTTTTTAAAGTGTCATAGCTAAATTCTTGTAATCCTCTTTTAGCAAAAAACATTACGTCTGTTGTTTTAGCGCTAGGTATTAACTTTCCAGCTCCAACGTAACCTATCATGAAATTAGTTATAACGTCTTCTAATGACGTGTAAGCATATCCGCCGTAGTTATCTTCCACGGTAGTTCCAAATGCATCTCTATCTCCGTACTGACCTCCAAATTGACTTAACAACTGAACTACAAAAGATTCAGTTCCAATAGGTGGTATAGCTGCTAAAGTTATAACATTATCTTCAACGGTGTATGCATTTATGTATTCTTGATATTGATTAGCTAATCCGTTAGGGCTTACGTATAATCTAAAGTTATTTAAATTATAAGTGTCCGTATTAGGATCATAATTACCAAACGTTAAGTCTGTATCGAAAGTAGTTGTTAGTTTAGTACTAACTATAGGCGCTTCAAAGGTTTGAGAACCAGAGTAATATTGCGCATTAGTTTCTGTTATTAAACCATTATTAGGTGTAGCCATTGTTTAACTTTTTTATTTATGAGACTTCTTTCTGCGCGTCGGCTTGTACTAAAGCTGCGGCAGTCTGTACAATTTCGTTATCTCTTATTATTATACCAGCGTACAATAGTATCTTAAGTATGACTTCAGTTTGCTCTGATTCGTGAAGTTCAAAATCTACAGAAGCTAAATCATTATATTCGTACTGACCCAAACTACCTAATCTAATAACCCAATTTACATCTACAGGTTTACGCACGTAATCAACTGTTATTTTTGAAACTATAGAAGTTGGTTTTATGAATAGCTTTTGATTTTCATAAAGATAAGCTGGATTTATTGTACTTGGTTTAGTTAATCTAGACTGATTAGCGTAATAGAATTCACGTCTGTCGAGCCTTTGAACAACCTTTTCATCGTTATAAAGCACATTACCTAATCTATAAAAATCAACAAGAACATTATAAACATCTGATGTAGGCAATTCAAAATATGAGAGGCTGCCAGCAGTTTTATATGTTGCGTTGCCGAATGTTTTAAATATAGCTATTTTTTCGTCAATATTTTCTTGTCTATCAGCATAATCGGTATCCGCTTGAGGTATACGTAGTTGCTTATTAAGATCATCAAAATAATCTTCAAATATTTCTAACTGAACTTGAGTTGCTACTTTATTGAACTCGGTTGGCGTCATGTAACCACGTTGTTCTTTATTAAGTATCATTAAGACAGTTTGATATACTGTATTTACTTTTATAGCCATTTGTTATTATTATTAAAATAAAGGAGGCGTTTGCCTCCCTTATAGTATTACATGTTAAGAGAACTTTTTCTCTATAGACTGAAAGACTTGAATGCCTTCGTCTGTCTTGAAGAAAGATGCCATAGCTGAGTATGGGTTTTCGTCAAAAGGCACTGTCATTAGTTTTCTGCCGTTAGAAGCCCAAGTAAATGTTCTTTGGTCATCAGCTAGTTTAATTATCTTAGCTTCAGTCGCTCTAATTGCAAAATTTCTTAATTGTACGTTATCATCATTAGCTAGTGTAATAAAGAGTTTAGGGTTATGCTTAGCGAATAACAATAAATCTCTTTTAAGCTCCTTAGAACTCATGTCAGACACTTTAGATCCAATCTCAACTCTCATTATAGCTTCAGCTTGATCTACATCAATGTTCTGAGCTAGGTTTAATGCTTCGATTTCTAATTCTAAATCTAAAAGTTCATCTTTAGCTTCTTCCACTACGTCTAATTCAGAGTATATAACTCCTTTTAGTGGGTGATATAACGATAATATTTTTTGAAGAACTTGGTTCTTTTTTGGAACAAACAAGCTTCCTTCTTTAAAAACAATATGCCCTAATGTTGCTTCTCCACCTTGCTCTTCTTTGAAGGGTGAGTTTTGATTAGTTGCATATCTTATTTCACGCTGCGTATTATTACTTTCATCGTAATGCAACAGAGCATGTCTCGTGTTGTGTCTTGATGGAATTTTTAATGTCAACGGTTTATTGTTCCCGGTTAGTAGATATGTTCTATCTTTAACTTCCCAAGATACATCTTGAATTACTTCTTTTTTAGCCATAATATAATAAAATTTAATAGTTTAATAAAGGTAAGAATTACCCCCGTAGATTCAACGAGGGTAAGTCTACCAATTTGTTTATGCTCCTTTGAACAATACAAAGTTGTTAGCAGCTTGAACTACTAAACATCTTTCAGATAAGAAGTTAACGTCCATTGCATCTAAACTAGAAGTGAAAGCACCACCAGCAGATCCAGTTAACCAAGACTTCATACGACGATCTTCTGTTTGAGAAGCTCTGTATCGCACGTGTAAGAATGGTCGACGGATGTTAGTTCCTAAAATTTGATCGTAAACAGTAGAAGTTCCAGCTGGTACTAATACTCCTTCAATAGAAGAGATTCCAGTTGTTGCTCCACGAGTTGACGCATCATTTAGATATTTCCAGTCTGTTTTATAGAAATCGTAAGATCCTCTACGGAAACCGCTAAACCCTAGGTTTAATGCCATTTCTTCAGAGTTTTCAAACAATCCAAAAGCAGTACCTCCGTTAGCTCCTGCGGAAACACCAGCTAGCATATCATCAATTTCTAATGAAGTTGTACGATCTAAGAAAAGCATGTTCTCTTCAATTGCTCCTTGAGTATCTAAATTTTTCAAGATATTATCAAAGTCAGTTAAGTTAGCTCCACTAAACGCTGTTTCAACGTTACCTCTAGCTTCTACAGCAGCAAATAAACCTTGCGTACCTTTAAATCCTCCAGCTAAAGCTCCAGATCCTGCAGCAGCAAGTTCTCCTTCAACTACACTCATTTCTAAGTAGTCTTCAAAACGTAAACGAGTTTCAGATTCTGCTTTTAAATACCATAAGTATCCAGAAGTTCCGTCTTCAGTTGCAACTTCAACCCAACCGATTTGAGCCATGTCAGATCCATTGATAGTGTAATTGCTACGAATAATAATTGGTGAATTGCTAAATTGAGTAAACGTAGGGTCGATACTAACATTAGTAGTTCCTGTGATTGCTCCAGCAGCTCCGTCCCAGTTAGTTGTTTGAGATCCTTTGTTAAATTCAGAACCGTATACAAATATCTTAATTCCAGTCGCAGCAAGCGCAGCGGTAGTAGCAGCAGTATAAGGAGCTACGATTAAAGCGCCAGTTCCTGGGTTTGAAGATGTAACTACAGCTTTCAACTCAACACCAGCGGCGTCCATAAGAACGATAGTTTGGCCAGGAGAAATAACATTTACGATACCAGCTGCTACTGGAATTCCAATTCCGTTTGCGTCATCATTGGTACATCCGTCGTAAGCAACGTGTAATCTGTTTTGTTCTGACCAAATAACTTGATCCGACGTCATTGGCATTTCAGCTCCAACCATACGTAAGAATCCAGATAGTGTTCTGTTTCCATAACGCTCTACTTCTTGTTCGTAGATTTCAGGTAGATACTGCTGAGCAAAGTCAGACGTACTATTGTTGAACTGTAAGTAGTTCGATTGTAATAATTGTTGTGACTGCGATGGTACAATCGAGCCAAATGTTGGGTTTAATGTTCCCATAATTTTTAATTTTAATTGTTAAATTTTCTTGTTTTAATTTTAAGTTTTGAAGAGTCTTGCCCGCTAATAGCTTTTACTTTAAATCCATTTACAAATACATTACCATCTTGTGTTTTTCTAGGTTCTGTAGTTATGTTCTTGTCCTTAGCAATCTGTCCTTTTATGGCGTCTGTTTTTCCTTGCTCATAAAAGTGTTGTGCAATAGTGTCTGCGTTTCGCGCTGCGTACAAAGCTTTGTGATAACCTTTTGTATCGACGACTTCTCCTTTATCATTCAAGAACGTCTTGATGAACGTGGAAATGTCTTTTTGATTATCTGCAACCTTAACTGGATCTTTAACGCCATATCTAAACTTTTTCTCTCCAACTTTAAAATCAAAACCTTTGAAATCGTTGTTAAGAAGCTCGTCCGTTTGGCTAATAAATCTGTCTTGGTTAACTTTGGTAGCTGCCTGCTCCTCGTTGTATCGGTTGAAAAAGTCAGTAGCTTCTTGTTGCTCTTGATTAACTCCAGGTCTCAACTTGATCTCTGCGTAGTATTTATCTTTAAGCGAATCCAAATAGCTTTTGGCTTTTGCAACTTCTTCTTTATATGCAAGTTTTTTCTTTCGAATATCCCTTGCTTCGTCTAAATCCTCATCAAAACTAAAAGAGTCTTCAATAACGAAGTCAATCTCTTCTGAGTCTAAATGTGGTTTAGCTTGTTTGTAATATTCTTTTAATAATGCTCCTCCGTCAACGTCGCTATAATCAGCGTTAAGCCTAGCATAGTCGTCAATAGTTCCACCAGTTTCTTTCATAAACTCAATAAGTTTATCTACATTTTCTGGGTAGTCTTGTGTTTGAGCTTGCGGTAGTACTTCTTTTTGTTCCTGTGAGGTGTTGGGACTTTCAGTGCCTCCAACCATTGTGATCTCTTCAGAGTTATCATTTTCATCTTCTACTAATTCTAAAGGTGATTCTACTTTTTCTTTGAGATCAATTTTAGTAACTTCACCGGAGTTGTCCCGTACTTCTTTTTCCACTTCTGGTAAATCTCTGGCTTGTTTATCATTAACCACTGTTTCTGTTTCTCCGACTTGAATGGCATCTTCTTCTGTTTTTTTACTTAAATCTATTTTAGTAACCTCAGGAACTGTGTTACCTTGACCTTTGATTTTTGGAGTCTTCTTTTTGAACTTAAATTCTCCTTCTGATTTTACTTCTTTTGTTTCTGACATAATATAATATAATAAAAATTAATAATTCCCTATCTTGGGGTAAACTGCTCTAATCCAAATCCATCTAAGTTGTCATTACCTGATGATTCGAAGTTCTTAGGCAGTAGATCGTTTTGTCTTTGATCTATAAGTTCACTCTGTTGAGTGCCTTGCATTTGTAGTCTTTTGTCTTTTCTGTCCTCTATTTGAGCTTCTTTTTGAGAATTAGCTTTAGCATGCATTTCTGCTAGTTTCATTTGATATGAAAACTCTTCAGCCATTAGACCTCTTTTTATTTCAGCCTCTTGCTCCATGCGTTGTATTTCAAACTGAGACTTAGCTTGCTCTATTTGAACAGTTGTCTGAGCTAATGCTTGTTGCTTTTGTACTTCAGCCTCAGCAGCTTTTTCAGCGGATTCACTATTAGCTTGAGCTTGAGCTTGAATGTTTTGCATTTGAGCAGCTCTTTCAGCTTCTTGATTTTCAGTTTGTCTAAACTTTAAGTATGTATTAGCAAGCTTTATGTTTCGTATCTCTCTTATATCTATAGCATCTGAAAGTTTTATAGCTCCAGATTGTAATGCTATTTGTATACTCTTTTCTAATTGAGCTTTATCTTCTTCATCTGGTTCTAAATCTAAGAATATACCAAAGTCATGTAAGTGTAGATCGTCTATCTCGCTTAACGTTGCTACATTGAAAGCGTTTATACTATTAAGTAAAGATGCTTTTGTTAACGGAAACTGCAATACATCAGCCACTCTTAGACTTATATTTTCACATGTTCTAATTGTTATGTACATTAGAGACTGTAATATGTGTCTTGTAGCTGTGTTAGAATTAGCTGCCGCTAGTTTCTGTAAACCTACTAAAGCGTTTTTATCTGGAGAACTTCCATCTCTAGCTTCATTTAATCCAGTTACATCTCTAATCATTTGCAAGTAATACTGATACGTCTGTATCATTGCTTGTATTTTAGATATACCAGAAGAACTCTGAAGTTCTTGAATCGGTACTTTACCACGATTGATTTCACCGTCTTGAGTTAATGATCTACCTACTATCGTTCCAGTTTGGAAGTACATATTTAATGCTTCTGCTGGATTATAGTTTGTTCCATTGCCTAAATCAACTTCAGCTAACCCGTCTACGTCTACGTAAACTCCATCAGGAACCATACGAGCTAAGACTTGCTGTAGTTTTAAATGCGTTAACTGAATCATGTCGGCAAAGCCTGTTGTTCTACTAACTATAGACTCTATACGTCCTTGATACATTCTAGGAGCTGATATACAGTAATTCATATTAACCTTAGTAGTGTCAGCGTAAGGTCTTGTCATGTTCTCAGCTAACTTCCACTCTAGCATAGTATCTCCCATACCTAGAACTTTCGCTCCTGTATATAATACTTCAATAGATCTAAACGCTCTTTCAAAGTTATCACTTGGAGGAGGATTGAACGTATCTTGCTTTTCTAATGTTTTTTCTAAACCTTGTTCAGTTTGCTTTATTTTAAATACTTGATCTTGATATGTTTTATATTCAAAAAACAAAACTTGATGTTTCTCCGTATCGCTATTTACCTGCCAATCGCTTTGAGCGTAATTTTGTCTACCTGGATACTTCTGTATAGTCTCTAACTCTTCGTTAGTTAGATTAGGAAATAATCTTTTTATTTCAGGTAAAGTTAAAGCTTTAATTTCTCCAACATAGTATATGTCTTCAAAATTAGGATCATCTGTAGCTGAATAAACTAAATTAGCTGGATCTACATAATGAGTTGTTATGCCTTCAGAAAGATTAAAGCTAGTTTTACTAGCTGCAATACCTAAAACGGTAAGATCATAAGCTAGTCTTTTTTTAGTTTCATCAAATTTATTATACTTAAGCACGTTGCCAACTACCTCTTCTTCAGCTATCTCTACACTTAATTTGTAGTTTAGCTGTAGCATTAGGTCTAATTCGTTCTTATCTCTAGGTATATTTTCTGGATCAGTAGAAGCATAGAAGTTTTGACCAGTGGCTTGAGATAATCTATCTATAGCTTGCTTGTTTTCTATGTCTCTTAAGGCGTTAGCAGCGAAATCAGTACGTTGTTTTAAAGCAAATGGGTCTGAAGCAAAAGCTTTCATTTCATAACCTTTCTCAGTCATACCATTAACTACTATATCTACAAATTTAGAAAGAACTGGTATTGGCTTCCAGTCTAAATTCAGATAAGACAAATCACCATTATTAGATAATTCATCTTTATATTTCTGTACAGGCTGTTCACCTCTAGCGTATAATCTTAGTCTATTGAAGTTCTGGAAATTATAGGAAAACCTATCTTGACCACTGTTATTTCTAAACCATTCTTGTTCAATAGCGTTTCCAACAGCTAAACCATATTCAAATGATTTCTTTTCTTCTTCAGGTACCACCTGATCTGGAAAGATGCTATTATTAGTATTGTAGACCATTTATTATATTATTTTTGAATTTTGACCTGAATTGTTATATTTTCTAAAACCTAAAGATACTTTAGATATTATTCTTTGCGCAACAGGCGTGTATCTATGTTTATTACAAGCCATCATAGCTAAACCAGAGCTTATAGATGCATCGTGTTTAGTTCTATTGTTTATATTAAATTTTGCCCAATCTTCTAAAGTTCTTTGAAAGTACATATTACCATAACCTTCGTTTAGTAAACCAATGTGGTTTTCTATATAATCCTCTATAGCTGCCGCGTGAGCTTGCTTTATGTCTTCACTTGAATTAGGTATTCCACCTATTTCTTTTTCTGTTACAGATAATTTATGCATAACCTTGTCAGGTCTATTCATAGAGTAACCTCTGTAACCTCTTCTTTTCATATAATATAAGAGTCTTGGCTTGTTGTTCTCTGCTAGTATAGGCATACCATAAAAAACCAAAGCCATTAAAACATCTTCAAAAAATATATCAGCCGTCTGTGGTCTAGCTATATATTCTAAAAAAAATAAGTTAGGCGGTACGTCTTCCATTGAAAACTTAGTTAAACCGTGTAAAGATCCTTTAGAGCCTTTACCGTCTACAGTACCAGATATATCGTAACTATCACAACCGAAAGCACCGCAGTGTTCATTTCCCGGGTATTTTATATTATTCTTTATATTGTATCTATTCTGTAATCCAATTGGAGGAACCCAACTAACAAAGAATCTACCGTTTTTATTAGGTACGAACAGTACTCTAGTATCTTTAATCCCACCTTCCCACTGGAAATTACCCTGTGTTACAACATTAGTGTTGCGTAGATCTTCATTATAGTCTATTTGCTCGTATATTTTACTTAAATTAAACAAAGATTCTTTAGCCTCGTCTCTAAACGCGTGTTTCTCTGTTCTTGGAAACTGTCTATAGTATTCGTTTAAACCGTCTTGGTCGTCATGTAGTCCGTCTACTTCGTTTTCCCAATGTGATATTACACCAATGTCGATGTCTTCATTGTCGATACCTTTGATTGGTTTTTTTGGAGTGTCGAATACAGGTAGTCCATAAGAATCAATGTATCCCTCGTAGTTCCATTCCATAGGTACGAACAAACTATATAATCCTGAGCTAGTCTGACCGTTACGGTTTCTTTTGTTGACGTCCGAAGACTCGTATAGTTTTTTAAAGTTTTCTCCACCTTTGTCTAATGCGTTTGAAGTAGAACCCATCATACATTTACCTACGATTCTTCTACCTAATCTTAACGTTGTCTTCGTGACCCTCCAGTTGTTGAGGATGTTGTCCGGTCTCTCCCATTTACCCGATTCATCGTGGACGAGGAGCTTGAGTTTCTCTCCATCGTACGAGTTGT
>Ga0209712_10001316_pt1 | contig 21336 bp, 22 predicted proteins | sample ArcOceMetagenome_FD_187443 | JGI IMG/M metagenome (GOLD analysis project Ga0209712, IMG submission 187443) | Marine eukaryotic phytoplankton communities from Arctic Ocean - Arctic Ocean - Greenland ARC118M Metagenome (SPAdes) (version 2) | ecosystem: Environmental > Aquatic > Marine > Oceanic...
GTAAATGCTCATGCATTTTATAATAATATTGAAGTTTCTAAGACTCAGATAAAAGCTCTTTCAACAATTGAGCTAGAAACTGGATTAAAACTATATCCTACTTACTCATATGCAAGAATATATAATAAAGATGCAATTCTACATCCTCATACCGATAGACCAGCATGTGAAATATCCGTAACTATAAGTATAGGTCATGCAGGAAAATCTTCTTGGCCCATATCTATAAAGGATTTTAAAGGTGTTAGTCATGAAGTCTCTCTTAATCCTGGAGACGGATTAATTTATCACGGATGTGAGTTAGAACATTGGCGTGTGAAAGCTGATGAGAATGTTATTGAGCAAGCACAAATGTTTCTTCACTTCGTCCGTCAAGACGGTCAATTTGAAAGCTATATTTATGATAACCCTCATCAAGAAGTTCAAGAGACTCACAAAAAGAAAAACTTTATAAAAAGAATCTTTAATATATAAAAAAAAGACCAACTATAAAGTTGGTCTAGATATTTTAAAATAGTTTTTTAATTAATTAGAATCTGTTAACTAATTCATTTTTTTCAAAGAAATAAGCTAATTCTCTTTCTGCAGAAGCAGCTGAGTCAGATCCGTGAACTGAGTTTTCACCGATTGATTTAGCGTATAATTTTCTGATAGTACCTTCAGCAGCTTCAGAAGGATTTGTAGCTCCCATTAATTCTCTGTTTTTCATAACAGCATTTTCACCCTCTAGACACATTAACATTACTGGTCCAGAAATCATGAAATCTACTAATTCACCAAAGAATGGTCTTTCTTTATGCTCGATATAAAAACCTTCTGCTTTTTCTTTTGATAATTGAACAAATTTTGCAGTTGAAATTCTTAGGTCATTTTTTTCAAAAATTGAAATGATATTTCCGATATTGTTATCAGCTGTTGAGTTAGGCTTAATGATTGAAAAAGTTTTTTCGATTGCCATGCAATTCTCCTTAAAAGGTTTATTAATAAATCTTCATTATACTTATTGGCGTGAATTTACACAAAATAAGACAATTTTTCAACCATTACTTGCATTTAAAGCTTTCTATTGCACGTGCTGCATCACTTTTAAGTCTATTGTGCTTCTCGTAAATTAAAGTTTTGATATGAACAAAATTCTTAGGGCATTCCAGATAATAACTGGTTTCAAAGAAGAGTTTATTGTTTTGCTTATAATTATGACCTACTGAGTGAACAGAAAGCTTATTTTTATTTTTAAAGTTCTTATAGTCTTTAAATAAGAGAATCTTAGCATCACTCTTTTTGGCCCATTTTTTTCTTCCGACCCTATATTTGTCTTGAGTTGTTTTTAGTGATTTTGGGTTAAGTGCAGCATTTTTGATCCCTGTAAAAGTAATCCCAATCGAACTATTTGGATTATCTCCCTTTGATACAAAAAGAAAGGGAATACCAAGAGTTTCCTTTAAAAGTGTCCATTCTCGCTCTAAAGTAATAATACCATGGCCTCTAGCGTCTTTGAGCTCAAAAGAAGTGGCATAAACACTCGAAATAATAAGGTTAATCATTAAAAATATACGTATATTCATATTAATATAATAACTGATTTATCCGATAAGAAAAGTAATGAAAACGGTTAAAATCATTACATTTTTTATCTTAACTTTGTATTTAGTTACCAGTTCCTTGTTTGCTGATGATATGAGGTTTAATTCAATTGATTGGAATGAATTAACAATTCATCAAAAAACCCAAGTTATTCAAGATTACAAAGACTTTTTATTTAATTTGGAAAGCTCAAAATCAGTAAAGCTATCTAATAAAAAATACTCTTTTTTTAATCGGTATATTAAAAATCTATTTAATGCCTATGCTTCAGAGGGATATGATTGTCTTTATGGTGGCTGGCCTAGTAACAGAAATACTGAAGGATTATGTAAGTGGCCTCAAGAAAATAATACGAAATATAATGATTATAAGAATGTATGTAGTGAAAGTCAGCTTCTATGTAATCCGATGTTATTTGGAGATAATATTTGTATTGATTTTTCTACCTTAAAGAAAAGAAAACTTGCCTATTCTCAGTGTGAATCCAAATTTAAAAAAGAAGGTCGAGACCTTGATGAAGTTGTAAATAATATAAAAGAAAAGGACTTCAATGACCTAACTAAGGTGATTGATGATATATGTAATGATCCAACAGTTGGGACACAACATGTAACTCCAATCTGTACAGCCCTTAAAACTAAGATGAGTAAATATATTCCAAATACCAATCCAAAAGGAATTGTTCATGGAAAGCAGGACTCATTAGGAGTTAAAGGAAAATTAGATCTTCTACAGAATCTCACAAATTCATTTGAGAGGGATCTACATAAATTTGCAACTGAGTGCGGGGAAGATTTTCCAAAAGCAAAAGAAGTAGAATGCTACAACTTACTTCAAAAATTAAAAAAGACGGAACAAGATATTGAGTTTTTAAAAGAAGAACTAGATAGGACTATGGGCAGTGTAGCTTTTTGTAAGGCCTATTCAGAAACAATGGAAATAAGTGAAAACTTCTTTGTTACAACTGAACAGGCGACAGAGCAAATAGCTTGTACTCCAAAAGAAAAAGCCAGTTATAAAGCCTCTTGTTTTAAAGATATAATGTGCTTTGGTGCATCTTCACTGCTCGGTGTTGCTGCAATGGCCGTAGAGGCCATGGGTGTAGATACAGGTGATTGTATTAAAGGTGAAAACAGTTGTGCAGTACAAGCTATAACAGCTTTAATTGATACTCTTTGGGCCACTGTAACTGGTGTATGGGATCTTTTAAAAATGGGATACAATGCTGCAAGTGATTGGGTCTCAGATACATGGAATACTTTTTGGGATGATACAGAAGAAGTAGAAAATAAAACCAGTGATGCCCAGATGATGCTCTCTAATCTCTCTGCTGATCAAAAAAAACAAATTGAAGAAGATAAAGAAGGCTGGCTTGCCAGTACGATGAAAGGCCTGTGGTCTTCTCTAAAGCACTGGATGTCTCACGATATTTATTGCCAACAGTGGTCTGGAGCTCCAAGGTATAGTACTTGTGAAAAACCATTTCAATCAGATTGCTTAAAATGCGATACTTTATTTAAAGGGACTTGTGCTCTCATAGGAGCAGTTAGTTCAGAGATTGTAAAAACCTATTTTACTGGTGGTGCTTTAACCTTGGTTGGTCGTGGAGCAGGTGCAGCTATGAGTAGCTCAAAAGCATTATCAGCTGCAGTTAATGGAGCAAAGTCATTAATTAAAATGCCCATAACAGGGGCAACTAAGGCCGGTAAGTGGATAGCAAAAACTTCAATCGTTCAAAGAGCATCAGGTTATGTAGGAAGTAATCTTGCGGGAACAGGAGTAGCAGTTACTGCGAGACTTGCAACACTTAAAACAAGTGCTGCTTATAAACTGTTTAAAAGTGCAGCTGCAAATACTTATAAGTACACTGGTGTTAAGGGATATATAAAAGTTAATAAGGAAGCGTTCAAGCTTGGAAGTAAGCATGCATCTAACCTTTTCAAGCCAGGTGTTCCTAATCCTACTGCAAATACAGCAACTAGATCAGGACTGGTGTATAATGCTGTAAAATCAAATGCTCCACCAATAGGAATACCAAGTCTTCCAGCAGCGTCTAAAATTACAAATTATAAAATTTCAAAGAAGTTCAAAACTGCAAAAGTATTTACTGATGCTACTGAAGACATTCAAAGGCAATCACTCAAAAGATTTTCTGATGCTGTCGATGTGGATGAGGAAATAGTAAGACTGATGGATAAGGCTCATCTAGCACCAAAGGGATTTGCTAAAAACAAACAAATAAAACTATTAATAGATGAAGTCTCTAAACGTCCCGGTATGAATAAAGTAAAAGCTAAAAATCTAATTTTGGGAGAGGTAAATGCTGATGGAGTTAGAGTTGGAGGCTTGGCCTCTGAAGATGTAATGGTTCTGGGGTTTAGAGATAGAATAAAAAATTTATTTAGTAAATCAGAGACAACAAATGATGCCGCTGTTGAAGCTTTAAAGAAACAAACTAAAGCTGAGTTTGATTTAATTAGAAAACAAAAAATTGATCAAAAGTTAAAACTTAAAACTTTAAAACAAAGCAAAGAAAAGTTAAAGCAGCAAGAATTATTAAAGAAACAACAAGAGCTAAGAAAAGTTAAAGAAATAGAAACAAAAAAAATGAAAGATTTAAATACGAGAGAATTACAAAAGCAAAGTGAGATAAAAACAAAACAAAAAAAGTATTATCAAGAACATGAAAAAAACTTTAAGCAACATATAAGAGAAAAAAATCCATCTGAAGATGTAAAGAAGTATTCTTCTGCAGACGAGATAGAAAAAGAATATAGATTAAAAGATAATAAAGAAGTTGAAATAGATTTATCTAGTCGAGAGAATGCTAGGTACTATGCACAGAATCATCCCCTACTTCATAAATATAACTTTGGAACACCAAGGTCTGGACCTCAATCTGGTTGGAAGCCATTTAAATCGAGATTGGAGAAGTCATCCTTTAAAGGAAAGTACGTAGGCTTTGAAAAGAAAATGGAAAATGGTACTTATGCAAGATATAGACTTGATTGGGATCCCAAAAAGGGCGCACACTATAACGTAGAAATGACTGTTATAGATGAAATGGGAAAATCAAAGAATGTTAAATTTGCTACAAAATTTGATTGTAATGGAGCACCTTGCTCTGAAGAACAAATCAAGACTTTTGTAGATAGAATGCAACTAATCGGTGCGAAATGAATGATGTTCATTTATAATAAAGACACTCAACTCAATTTAATAGAATATGGAATAGAGATTCCACTTTTAGGTAAGAGAGGAAGACTTGTTTTTGAATATATAAAAAAGAACTTTAAAAATAATCAAATAATCCAACAAGATATAATTAATTGTTCAAAAGAAAACCTTCTACTCGCACATTCACCAGAGTTTATTGAAAGCATATTATCTGATCCAACATTGGATTTATTAAAAACTTTTGAACTTATAGCTGAAGATGGAAGTTACAATAGATATAATCCTAGTCTTGCAATAAATACATTAGATCATTTAGTACAAAGAATTTTAAAGCAAATAGGTGGTACAATATTAACTTGTGAGCATGCATTAAAAAGCAACTTTGCATTCCATATTGGAGGCGGACTTCATCATGCCATGACTGATACCGGCCGAGGATTTTGTCTTGTAAACGATATCGTTATTGCCGCAAGGTTCATGCAAAAGAAGTACAATTTAAATAACATATTAGTCATTGACGTGGATGCTCATAAAGGTGATGGTACAGCTCAAATTACTAAGACCGATAACTCAATTACAACTTTTAGTATTCACATGAAGGACAACTGGCCTATGGACACGGGCATTCCAGATGATCCCTGGTTTATTCCAAGTGATGTAGATATCCCTGTAACAAATGATGATAATTATATAAAGAAGTTAGAATTAGGACTTAAAAAGTTAAAAGACTTCCCTACACCAGACTTATGTATCGTTGTCCAAGGAAGTGATCCTTATGAGCATGATGAATTAGAAAGCTCTAATCAAATAAATTTAACACTTGAGAAAATGCTTGAAAGAGATAAGCTTGTTTATAATCATTTAAAGGATAGATTGATTCCACAGGCCTATGTAATGTCCGGAGGATATGGATTAAAAGCTCATGAGCCCTATATAGAGTTCTTGAAGTTTCTAAAGGTTACTTCTTAGCTAGTTTATGTGGTTCTGGTTTTCCACTTGGCCCAATATGGACAAAACTAAACTCACAACTAAGAATTATATTTTCTGGAATATTAGTAGTTCCATCTGCTTCAAAAGAGGGCGGCATAGGATTCTCTTGAGGAGAATTAAAGTCTTTTCTAACTACAACACAATCAACACCTAAAGATGAATTTCCAATTTTTGATTTTCTTGTCCAGAACTCAATAACATCACCATTATGAGCCGGATTTTTAAAAAGAACTTCCGACATCTTTAGGGTTACTAGGGACTTACTTCCAGTCTGGCACATAGCATAGAGAACAGCGGCTTCATCAGTCCACTGTAACAATCTTCCACCAAATAAGGATTTCGCATGATTTAGATCATCAGGCATTATTAATTTTCTGTAAGTTAAAATATATTCATTTTTCGACATATAAATACTTTAAAGTAATTAGATAACTTTTTCAACAGCTAAAAATGGAATATTAAACCTAAAACTTTTTACCCATTTTTCACTTAGACAAGCATGCCCACCTTTACCCCAACCTACTCCCCAGCTGTTTGCAGTTATAAAGCAAACCTTCCCTTCATTAAGACTTGCAGGTATTTTCATATAACCAACTAACAAAATAGCATGACCTGCGGCATGAGAATTCATTTTACCTGACTTAGTAGCATCTTTATAAAGAATGACTCCTTTATTCTTATAGAAGTTTGGAGACAACTTAAAACCTGAAACAACTGGCTGTCCTCTATCAAGAGACTTAATTATTTGAGCTAGATTTTTAACTTGATTGAATTTTTTGAGTTGGTGTTCCCCTTTAAAGCATCCATTTCTAAGAGGAATTTGTGTCTCGTTTCCTCTTTTTGGAGACTTAGAATAAGGACAAGATTCTTCACTAGGTATATCTGGTTTTGAAGAATTTTTAGATTTTTTAAAAGCTGCTAACGCCCAAGATCCTTTTTTTGAACAAGGACTCTTCTGACAATATGGTTTACTAGCATAGTAAATAAAATGATCTGATAATCTCTTTTTTGTGCCATTTTGAGCAAGAGATATTTCAAGTGCTCTTGTTGAAGCAAAAGCTGTACATGTTGGTCTCTTTCCTTGATCTTTGACTTGTAAATCAAATGCATTTGGAACGATTACAACCCCTCCCCCCTTAAATCTCGTTTTAAGTTTTTCTTTATTCGGTTTAAAACTTCCTGAACTAGAGAATACGGCCTTAGAGATAAGGTTCTTTTTATACGTTGGTAGTCTTTTAAAATATTTTTTCTTATCTGCTTGCCATTTATTAAGCATATCTTTTTTAGCTTTTTCCCATTTACTCAAATCTGATTTTATAGCTTTATTCCAAACTGATTGCTCATTCATTTTTTGAGACATCCAGTCACCTTTTGGTGGATTAGACTTAATGGGTTCATTTGTTACTTTCTTTTTATATTTTTTAACTTTTTTAGGAGCGACATATGGAACATATTCCCCATCATCAATAAGGCCTTTCTTTTTACGTTTTTTAAACTTGGCCCACCCATCATCTTCATCAATCATGGGTTTTGATACTTTCTTTTTAACGATTACTTGTTTTACAATTGGTTTAGATATTCTTTTTTTCGTTTCTTTGGGCTTTCGTACTCTTTTTTTTATAGCTGTATTTTTAGTACTCCCCATCCAATATTCTTCTGAGGCTCCATAATCCTTGATAAAAGTTTTTTGAATTTCTCCTAGGACAACGTCTTGGTAGACAGTTTTTGAACTGGCCATCAGAGGGAGGCAAAGAATAAAAAAGCTTATTAAAAATTTCATAGGTACCACTTATATGTTTGATTATTTATTTAAGATTGTTTTTGTCATATCTTTTGCTAGATCTGCTTTATTTACAATTTGTTCTGAAGCACTACTAATTGTGTCTTTAGCAAAAGGAGTAAACTTAACGACAAATTCTCTTCCTGTATCCCAGAATGACGCTGTCATAAAGCCAGCTATAAATGTGATAAGAATTAAGAGTTTTTTCATGAGATTCCTTTTTGAATAAAAAAGAATGTGAGGGAGTGAATCCCTCACATAATAATAATTAACTTACATAATATTTAAGTTCATTAACTTACTTTCTTTCTTTTTAACAGTAAATGATCCCCAGTTTACATTGGTAGATTTTTTACCTGTAATTGTCTTAATAAACAAAGTGTATTTACCTGGCCTTAAGTTAAAGCTTCCTATACGTAACGTATGTGGAAGAGTTGACCAAAATCTTAAATCAGCTTGCTCACTTGCAGCAATAGCTTTATTAGATACAGCATACATCATTGAAGCTGCAAACTCTCCAGTCTTCTTAGAGACTTCATATGCTGCTAATAAAGCTGTAATATGCTTCGCTGCTACTCTAGCTCCAATTTTTAAATTTGTACTAACAATTTTATTATCTAGAGATTGGAAAGCAATATCTGAAATAGGATTCATAACAACAGCTTTTGTCGTTTTAACAATTTTTCCAGCTTTGTTTTTAACAACTAAAACAACACTCATGTTCAGTTTCTTTTGTTTTACCTCAGGTAACTCAAAAGTAATCGAAGGTAGTGTTCCTCTCGTATTGGCAAGCATCTTCCCCGCAAAACCAAACATTCCTTTATTACCAGCCCCAGAGCTAATAGGTAGTGGGAAATGAATCATTCGAGAAGACTTTTCTGTAACATAACCTTGTTGCATAACAATTGTGATATTATTCTTCTTTTTCGCCTTTAAGTCTTTAATGCGAGTATTAATAAATGACGTAAGATTCTTTGCGTATTTTGTAGCTTTTACAAATTTCTTTTGAACTTTTTTCTTCGACATTTTGTGTAGCTTAGAAAAGTTTTTAGCAAATTCTTTGTGTTTTTTATTAAATGAAGGATAAAGATTGTAATACCTAAAGAGAACTTTTTTAGCATCTTTATAAAGACCTATAGCAATGTTTCTATCGTTAGTTGAACCAATTTGCTCATGAATAAAGGCTCCAAATAAGCGAGAGGATAAATCGGCTTTATAAGTCGAATCACCTTTCATAGATTTCGTGTAATTATCAAGTAATGAATCCCACTCTAACAAAGAAGCTCTAGCACCAGACAGATGGGACCTCTTTTCATTTTTTGAAAGAGTCTTTAGTGGTATCTCTTTCGTTTTAACTACAGACTTATCACCCTCTTTAACTTTCTTAGTTAAAGTGTGAGCCTCATATTCACCTTTTTGATAAAGCATATAATGATTTAAAGCCTGGTAGAAACGAATAATAGATCTCTCATAGATTTCTCCATAATAATTATCCATATTGTTATTCGTTACCGCTGAAAGAGCCTTCTTGCTGATACTAACAGTAAAAAGTTTATCTGATAGATCTCTGGCTTGATCAAATGATTTTAGAGATTGATAATAATCTCCTTTTATGTGCTGAAGATTAGCTAACTCAAGAAGTTTTACAAGTTTACTTCTCTCTTCAGGATAAAATCTATCACTTTTAACAAGACTAATAGCAGAATCAATCTTCTTTTCAGAAATATCCTTTCTTAGTTTCTTGTAAGCATTTCTATTGCTAGAAGCACATCCAACAATTGAAAATGCTAAAAGCAAACATAGAAATTTAGATGATTTTAAAAAATTCATTTTTACCACCCAGATGATGCTTGATCAGAAAATTTATTAACTTTTGCTCTTGTTCTTAGAACTTCAACACCCTTTTGGATATTAGTCATTCTAATATTTACAGAGTATTCCTTAATTGTTTTTCCACCTCGAGATTTGGGTTGCATTCTAATTGCTCCAAATACTAATAAATCTGCTCCAGCTGCTTTACCAATTGATTTCGCTTGACTTGGGTCAACCATTCCATCATTTTGATATTGGATTTCACTTAGTAATTTCTTTCTTGCACCTTCATCAATTAAAACAAAGTCACCCGCCATAGAGAATTCATTTAATAATTCATCATTGAAGTCTGCTACAGGAAAGTATGCATTTGAAGTTTGGTTTTGAACTTCACTTATGAAGATTTTTGGTTGTCCGTCAAACTTTGCAAGATATCTTTGAAATCCTTTATGCTTTTGGATTTGCTTTAAGATTTTCTTAACTGTGATTTCAGTATCACGCATTACCCATTTATCTGTAATCTCCATTGCAGCATCATCAGACTCTTCTGCTGAAACTCTTTTTGCCTTGAAACTACTACAGCTTGACGCCACAACTGATAATAGAGTTAACATACATAATGTTTTAAATTTTAATTTCATTGCTTTCTCCTATTCGATATTAAGCATTGTTAAGTTTGTTTTTAAATATTTTTTGATACTTACTAAACCTTTATTATAAGCTTGGCTGAAATTTCTACCGGTTTCACTTGTTGTATATGTTAAGTGACCAGTTTCGATTCTAGCTTTATTCTTTGCCGCAATCTTAACAGTAATGTCATATTTCTCAAACCCCGCAACTTTCATATATTGCTTATCGGCCGTTACAGTGCCTGTAACTATATGAGTCGAGTGTTTATTTCTAACACGGCCAGAAGTTGTTTTATAACCTGCTTCACTTAAAAGCTTAACAGTCATAGCTTCTATTGATTTTGGTTCATCTTCATCTAAATAAACATGGACTATCGTATTCCCAACAATTTCTTTTTTATTGTTAAAGACTTGGTCAAAAGAAATGGGAGAAGGTATAGGCCTTCCAGTAAGAAATTCAAAACTTTGAGAAAGGCTTTCTCGTTTGATATAAGTTTTTTCTAACTTAACTGCTGATGAAGCACTACTATCTTCAGCATAAACTTGCATTTTTTCATCTAGTTTATCTATCTCTCTTTTAAACCCTTTAGAAGTTTTTCTTTTATTAACTACAGCAAGAGCGTAAAAGTTAAGTTTATCCTCGTGAGTCTTTTTAATTTCTAGCCCCTCAAGGGCCATTTGGGTTGATTCCATAATCTCTTCTGACATTTCTTCATAACTAGAAGAACCTGAAGATGATAACTTTGATTTAAAAGTTGAAGATACTTTATTTTGAAATATTTTTGCTAGTGAAACTCTTGCATTCTGTTCTGCTTTATTTCTAGAAACTCCAGTACCAACGGCACAAAGCTCAGTTTTCTTCTTACAACCTTTAGATATATCAGAAATCCATTTAGGTGCCTTTGCAAACCCTGTTAATGAAAATGATAATATAAAAATTGAAAATAATAATTTATTCATTTTTTACTCCGTAATAATATCAATGTCACACGAGTCAACAAGTTTAGATGTTTCTTTCTTATAGGTACTTAATTTCTTATGAGTTAATCCTGTATGTTCACAATCAAACTCTAAATCCACATCATACTTAGATCGAATCATTTTCATGGCTTTTTTAGATTTTGATTGATGTCGATCATGACGAGTCCAGACAGAAGTATCATTATTAATAATATCTTCCTCTCTTAATTTATTCCAAAGTTTTAGTCTTTTTGAACTTAAGAAATATGTTTTCTCACATGCACAAAACATTCTCTCACCTTTAGACATTTTTGAAGCATTATCTACAGTTTTTTCAGTTTTGTTTTTAACATTATCTTCCACTGGAGCTTGCTCTTGTGCATCTTCAAGTAGTCCTCTTTTAGCTTTAGATCTAGGGTTCTCATAATTATGTTGAGAGAAAGAATTAAAACTTAAAAAGACGAATAAAAGAGTAATAATAAGTATTTTCACGAAACATATTCCTTTAAATAGAAGTAGCTAGGTTTATGGCCTAGCTACTTTATTATGAACTTAAAAAAAGATTACTCTTCTGAAGTTTCTACTTTTACTTTTTCATCTAAATCATTAAATTTACCAGCTACATCTTTTAAAGCTTTGTCTGTCTTAACTTTAACTTCTGGATCTTCAATTTCACCTAAAAGTTTAGCTCTTGATTTCTTAACAGCTTTCTCTAAGCTTTTCTTACTCATTTTAACTAATGCAAAACAGTTATATTTAACCATGTCCTCTTCAGCACCTAAAGATTCCTTATATCCTCTTTTTTCCCAGTACGTTTTAAGAACACTTGCACCAATAATGAATGCTTGTGACTCAGTTGCTAATTGCTCTTGCATATACTCAGTTACATCTTCATCAGCTCCACCTTGAGTTGCTTCAGCATATGAGTTTTTCATAAACTGTGCGATCTCTTGAGCTATTCTTGCTGTTGCTCTAGCCTCTGCTGATCTTAAACATAATCTTTTATTTACATGTGAAGACTCATTAACAAAGTATCTATTCTTTTTTCTTACTTTTGACTTGTCACCTTTAGAAGGTTTATCTATCCAATTTGGAAGTGCTTTTGCTGAAGCTCCAATAAGAACATAGTCTTTTTTAAAAGTTCTACCTTCATCTTTTTTTTCAGGAGCTTTTTTACTCGCACACCCAACGACACTTAGTAATGTTACTAAACCAATTAATCTCATAACTCTCATTTGATCTCCTTTTAAAAGATACTCAATTACCCATTTTATTTTTATTTACATTATTCCAAAGATTGTTCATATTATCGGTATTTTTCTTCCATTTTTTAGCTTTTTCATTCTTATATTTATTCCATATTTTCGACAAAGAGATAAATAAACCTTTTTTGTGTTTTAGTGAACCTTTCTCATCAGATAAGTTCCAGTTGATTTTTTTCTCAAATCCAAATTTTCTTTGTTTTAAATCTTTACTATTTACATTTGTCATTGAACTTTTATTCTTACCTACGAGCCTTTCTTTTTTTGAGCGAGTTCCCTGAAATGCAACTTTTCCATGTTCAACGGATAATACGGAGTTTTTATTCTTTGCATCTACGTATGTGAAGAACTTCGTTCCTCTAACTCCAAACGAAGCTGATCTAGAAGTAATTTTAAGAGTTTTTCCTTTAGATTTTTGAAGGTTCTTTTTTATAAACTCCACAACTACAGATCCGTAGATAATATTTGAATTTATTATTTCTTTAACTCGAAGGTTTAACTTTAAATGTGAGTTTTTAGAAACTTTATAAGTTGATGCTTTTGATTTAATAATTACAAGGCCAGATTCACCAGTGACAATAACATCTCCGTTAAATACTTTCATGCCTGTTATTAATTTTAGAGTTTCTTCATTTCTTAAGAGATTTGAATCTCCTTTTGAAAACATTATTTTTGCACTTCCAAAAGCATTTGAAATATAAAGAAAAAAAACTAAACACACAATTCTTTTATTCAAAGAAAATCTTCCTTTTTTAATTTTAATTTACTCTATTCTTATTCTATTTCTTGTCTAAATCAATAGGTTTTAATTAAGAAACCTTAATCTTTAAATTCGTTTTTCACTGAATTTTTATCTGTTACAATAATTTATAAATAAAGGACTCAAATGAATAAAATGATAAAAGTTGAAATGAAATCAAACTCTTTTTATAAGCTCTTAGCTATCGTGTTATCAATTCTTTCAATTATCTATATTCTTAATCCGACTGCAGGTGTTATTGAAATATTACCTGACAATATATCTTTCATAGGTAATCTAGATGAAGCTATGGCCATAGCGATCTTAATTAAATGTATTTATTATTTACGAAATGGATCAAAGAAGGAATAAGCAACAACGATTTGTCCCTACTTACTATTAATAAGTAGGGATTATTTATTATCTAATAATAAAAGTATTCTGTGCTTTCCATCTATTTAGTTCCGGGATAACCCAAAAACTATAAATTCCAAAAGTAATTGCTGTTAAAAACCACCATTTAATCCAGTTTGCAAAAAGTCCTATAGCACTTCCTTTAAACTCCATTCTCATTCCATCAATTACAGTATGATCAACTTTCCATTTCTCTAGCATTCATAGCGCCCAAGGAAAACAAATTACAAATGTAAAAACGGTAATGAAATATGCAATAATTTGAGTACCTAAAAGGTCTCCAGCTCCACCAGTAAATTCGAAGTCTGGTCTTCTTATTTGGCTCTCTGGGTTTTCTGTCGTTGGTTTTTGAACAGCAGTAGACATAAGTTTTTCTCTTAACTTAAAGTTTTTAATAGTAATAGTAATAGTAATAGTAATAGTAATAGTAATAGTAATAGTTTATCCGCTTTTTCAGAGTCGCTGTTAGTTAAGATTTTGCTTTGGCCCTCAATTAAGTAATCATTGAATTAGTTCTAATTACTTTCTATTTTTTTCTTTATAAAGAGCTTATTAGAATGGCTTTACATTAATGAGTAAGAAAAACCAATTTTAATTTTGTTCATTAATTTCATAAAAAGTTAAGATCATCAATGATCAATTCTACCCCACTAAAAATGAATAAAAAAAGCCCCAGATATCTCTGGGGCCTGAACTCTTTTTATAATTAAAAAATTATTTTAAAGCTGCTTCCATTTTTTCACCAAGTTCACTTGGTGATCTAGCGATGATTACACCACATTCTTCAAGAACCTTATACTTAGCTTCTGCTGAATCATCCTCACCAGAAATAATTGCTCCTGCATGGCCCATTCTCTTACCTACTGGTGCCGCAGCTCCAGCGATAAATGAAACAACTGGCTTAGACATATTTGCTTTAATCCAGTGTGCTGCATCTGTTTCAGCAGTCCCACCAATTTCACCAATCATGATTACTGCATCAGTATCAGGATCGTTTTCAAATAGTTCTAATACATCAATAAAGTCAGTTCCGTTAACTGGATCTCCACCAATACCAACACAAGTTGATTGACCAATTTCTCTTTGAGTTAATTGGAAAACTGCTTCGTATGTTAAAGTACCTGATCTTGAAATAACTCCAACTTTACCCGGCATATGAATATGACCTGGCATGATTCCAATTTTGGCTTCACCTGGAGTGATAACACCAGGACAGTTAGGTCCAATCAGTCTTGATTTAGATGCTTTTAAAGCAGCTTTTACAGCTACCATATCATTGATAGGAATCCCTTCAGTAATTGCAATAATCAGAGGAACACCAGCATCAATTGCTTCTAAAATTGAATCCGCTGCAAATGGAGGCGGAACAAAGATCATTGCAACATTTGCACTTGTTTTTTCAACACACTCTTGAACTGTATTATAAACTGGAATTCCTTCATGAGTCATTCCACCTTTACCTGGTGTAACACCACCGACAACATTTGTACCATAGTCACGACATTGTAATGTGTGAAATGTACCTTGCTTACCAGTTACACCAACTGTCATTAATTTTGTATCTCTACCTACTAAAATGGCCATTATAACTCTCCCTTTGCAGCTGCAACCGCTTTTCTCGCAGCATCGCCAAGGTCATCTGCTGCAGTGATTGCTAACCCAGATTCACCTAATAATTTTTTACCAAGACTAACGTTTGTTCCTTCAAGTCTTACAACTAAAGGCACTTTTAAATCTAATGATTTTGCTGCAGCGATTACACCTTCAGCAATAACATCACATTTCATAATCCCACCAAAAATATTTACTAGAATTGCTGTTACTTTTGGATCTTCAAGAATAATCGAGAAAGCTTTCTCAACTGTTTCTTTTGTCGCCCCTCCTCCTACATCAAGGAAGTTTGCTGGGTTACCACCAAAAATTTGAAGTATATCTAGAGTTCCCATTGCAAGCCCTGCTCCGTTAACAAGGCATCCAATATTCCCATCAAGTGAAACATAAGATAATCCAAATTTGCCAGCTTCTAACTCTTGTTCTGATTCCTCAGTAATATCTCTTAACTCTTCAATACCTGGCTGTCTGTATAATGCATTATCATCAAAGTTTAACTTTGCATCTAAAGCTATAACGTCACCATCAACAGTAGTTACAAGTGGATTGATTTCTGCAATAGAACAATCTTTTGCAATATACATTTCATATAGTCCACCAAAGAATTTAATTGCTTTCTTTAATGCGTCACCTTTAAGACCAATTCCGTATCCAAGTTTTCTTCCAATGAATGGAGTGAAACCTACAGAAGGATCAATTGAAACTCTAATGATTTTTTCTGGCGACTTAGAAGCAACTTCTTCTATATCAACTCCACCTTCACGTGAAGCCATAAAAGTAATTTTAGATGTGTTTCTATCTAAAACAATACCTGCATAGTATTCATGTTCAATAGCGCAACCTTCTTCAATAAGAATAAGATTAACTAACTTACCTTCTGGTCCAGTTTGATGAGTAACTAATGTCATTCCTAAAATTTCATCAGCATACTTTTTAACTTCGTCTAAAGATTTAGCAACTTTTACACCGCCACCTTTACCACGTCCACCAGCGTGAATCTGAGCCTTAACAACCCAAACAGTTCCGCCTAATTTCTTAGCAACTTCAACAGCTTCGTCTGCAGTTTTTGCAGTCCCACCGTTAAGTACACTTATGTTGAACTCTCTCATCAAGTCTTTAGCTTGATACTCATGAACGTTCATAATAACTCCTTAAGTAATGAACAAATATATTTCTTATATCGTTTAATCTCTATCTTTCTCATAGCTTCTTAACTAATGTTAAATCTGCTCTAATTATAAAGATATTTACTTTTATTACAACTACTCTTCGTCTTGTTTGCTAGGAATATTACAGATGCGCAGCTTCATTTAACCTTTTTTTACAACGCAAAGTTTCAATACTTTTTTAGTTTAGTATAGAAATAAATAGTTTTAAGGATTATTTGTTTTTTTTAATAAAGTTATTTATTAGAACAGAATTTTATAAACATGCTAAGGTTCTATATGAGTCTATCAACACTGGCCATTAACGATTTATTGTTTCTTAACAATTATTTTATTTAATACTTGATAATGACGAGTTAGTAACGCTAATAATGTTTAGTTTTCTAAATGGCTTAAGATATACTAACGAAGTCTTTTCTATAAATAATAAGAATGAGGCAAAAAAGTACTTCATTTAAAAAGTTAAAAGGAAAACAATGAAAACAACTCTTATACATCCAGCTACTTTTAAACTAGATGGTGGTGCTATGTTTGGAATTATTCCAAAGCCTCTTTGGGAAAAGAAGATACAACCTGATGAATTAAATAGAATTAATATGAGCTTAAGAGTTGTCTTATTTGAAACAAAAAGTAAAAAGATATTAGTTGATACTGGACTTGGAGATTATCATCCTGAAAAGTTTAAATCTCAATTCGATATTCAAACGTCTTCAACTCCTCTATTAAATTCTTTAAGCCATTTAAATATTCAAGCTGATGATATAACAGATATCATTTTAACTCATCTTCACTTTGATCATGTGGGTGGATTAGGAACTGGCAAGGATGGAACAGAGATAATTTTTAAAAATGCTACTATTCATGTTCATGCTGACCATTACCATTATGCCCAAGAAGCTACTTTAAGGGACTCTGGATCATTTCATAGTCATACATTTATGCCATTATTAAAATGGTACAACGATAAAGGTAAACTTAACTTATTAAAAGAAAATGATGCTCAAATCATTAGTGATGATGGGGAAACAATTAATTATAAAACAAGCTTTGGTCATACACCTTTTATGATTCATCCCTATACCGAAGAGTTTATTTATATGGCCGACTTAGTGCCAATGAGACATCATCTAAATCTTCCTTGGGTAATGGGCTATGATATTGAACCTGGGACAACGACAAAATATAAAGAAATCTTTTATAAATTTATTTTTGAAAATAATTTAACAATGATTTTTGAACACGATAATGATGTTTGGGGTGGAAAGTTAATCTTTGATGAAAAGAATAGACCTAAACTTGCAGAGAATCTAGAAAGCGATCATAATATTACTCAAAGGATTAGTTCACTATGAGTAGTATAGAAATAAACACTATTAACATTAAAAATTTAACAGTCGATTCTCATCATTTTTTTTGTATTAGATGATGATCCTGATATTAATTAAGTTATAGTGCAGTATTTAGAAATTATAGGCTTTAATGTTAAGTTTCTTACAGCGGCAACAATTTTAGAAGCTAAGAAACATCTTAAATACGAAAAAATAGATTATATATTAAGTAATTGGAATCTTCCTGATGGTCATGGAATATCTCTATTAAAGGCCATTAGAAATTCTGCTAAATTTAGAGATTTACCCTTCTTAATGATTACAGACAAAGACGATATAGAATCAATGCTTACAAGTTCAAAAGTTGGATCAAGTGAATACCTAACCAAGCCATTTAGTCTTGAAGAGTTTCAAGAAAAACTTATTAATGGCTGGAAGTCAGTACAATTCCTGATCAAGAAAAGATTCATGAACTAAGTAATAAAACAGTTGAATTAGAAGAGATCGTTGATAAGTTAACGCAAGAGAACAAAGAGCTTAAAGAAAAGTTAGAATCATGACTATCAATTATTTAGTTTGAATCATTTCAATTTTTTGATTACATATATTAATAATATTCTGTAACCTATTTAATGATTTTTTGCGAGAAACTTTAAATTCTTCAAGAGAAAGATTATTATTAAACGTTTCAAGATCATTAAGAATACTCATTGTTTGAGAGCCAATATTTCTTGCGAGTCTGCTTAGTCTAGTATAATTGGAAATAATCTCTAGCTTATTCGAAAAGTTTTTATTTTTTAAAGCTTCATAGCTTTTATCATTTGCTATAACAAAGTTTGTAAAAAAGTTTCCAAACTTCACTTTATAATCCATTTCAAAATGTTGCACTTTCTCTCCCCATTCTTTCTCTGGATTATCATAAACTTGCTTTAAACTATTTTGGATTTGTAATGTTATCATTTGAATCGTTTTATATTTTTGTTTTAATTCCTTCCAAAACTCTAAGTCATTAGATACGGCTTTTTTATAGTTTTTTTGAAGCAGTAATTCAAATTCACTTTTGTCCATATTACTAATTAATACAACTTCAAAAAATCTGAATTGTCTTTTCCTTGCATGCAAAAACTTTGTAATTAAAGGTTTTTCTAAATCATTTGTGGTAGAAACCTCTACTTCATAGTAGCCGTCAACTAACTTAAGACCTTCCAAAAAGGTAAAGTCAGAGAATGTCGCTATTTTATTATTTAATATTCCACGAGTTTGAAGAGATATTTTTTTAGGTGAAAGAACTTTTCCAGTAACTGATTTCATGCTTATAACTAAATCACCTGAATAAGGAAGATTTGTAGACATCCATAAAGTTGATTTGTCCTTGGCCATTGCAAAGCTATATTTATTAGATAAAGCTGGATCACTACTCACTTCAGTTAATCTTTCATAATCATGTAGAGACATTTTTGCTGGTCTCTTAAACTTTAGAACTGATATCTTTATAAAAATAGCACCAGGAATTAATATGATCATTATTAGTGTTGCAATTATATATTGATATGACTTTGATGACTTTGCGGCCCTAGTCTTTTTCTTCTTAATTAAGACAGGAGTATCTTCTATTTCTTCAATCTCTTCTTGATCTTCTACGAGTTCAATAGATTCTTCTACTTCAATAGCAATATGCTCTGAATCAATCTTTTGTAAATTAAAAATTTCAGGAGGAAGATCGGGTGGAAGATCATCGTCTGCAATAGCTTGTTCTTCTTTTTTGATTTGTTTAAAGTTTTCTGTTTCAAACTTTGTATCGATTGTTTCTTCTATTGGCCTAAACGAAAGCTCTTCTTTTTTAAATAAAAAAGCCTCTTCATAAGAGATGGAGTCATCCATTCCTTCTTTCCAAATGAGTGTTCCTTGTTCAATATCCCCTTCAGAGAATAATTGATGGAGAACTTCTTCAGAAAAAGGTCCTAAATGTTCGCTATTATGTATTACAAACCAATTAATCATCATATATAATACTATTATTACTTATAAATCAGGTTCGTACAATGAAAAACAATGAAAGGTATTTAGAGTCAATCGGCTCAGAGTTTATTGAAAATGAAGAAAAGACCAACACTCTTTTTATTTCTTCAATAAGTGATATTGGTGTCAGAAGAAATGGTGGAAGAAATGGGACTCGTTTTGCCCCGACAGCATTATTAAATAATTTTAAAAAGATGAACTTTCATCTTCCCGCTGCATCTCCATTTAAAGAGTTTAAACTTAATTCCCAATCAGATGAAATTATAGACTTTGAACTGGCACAAGATTCAAACTCTAAGGAGTTTAAGCAGGCTCTAATAAAAGAACAACCCACTAACTTAATTCACCTTGGCGGTGGTCATGATCATGCCTATGTCTTGCTAAAAGCTATAAATGAGATTAATAAATATAAAAATATTTTAATTATAAATATTGATGCCCACTGTGACACAAGAGTAGATACAAGTAGACACTCTGGTACACCTTTTAGAGACTTCGACAAGCTATCTCAAAAGCCCAGTCATATAATCCAATACGGTATACACCTGTTTGCAAACGGAAAGTCCACACTGGCAAAACTTAATAATGTTAGTGAAAAACATATCTATATGTCAGATGATATCTCCCATAATATCTTAGAAAGCATTCCTTTTGAAATTACCGATGATACGTTCATCTATTTTAGTCTTGATTGTGATGCCCTTGAAAGCTCAGTTATGGAGGCCGTGAGTGCAGTTAATCATCATGGGTTAAGTGTAGCTAAGGTTAGAAACTTGATTGATGAAACGAAAAAGCTAAAAGGCACCAAGGCCTTTGGTATTTATGAATACAACCCAGTGTATGACAATCTATCCCAAAAAGGTGCAAGAACCATTACAGGCCTTATCTACCACTGGCTTTCATAATTTAAATTGGCTAAGATTTTTGATATAAAAAAAGCCCACAAGTTGAGAAGCTTGTGGACTTTTTTTTCGAGAGACATAAGGAGAAATTACAAAAAAATCCTTTTTTTATAATTTCAACACACACACACCTATTACATTGCAACGCCTGTGCCAAGTTTTAGGCAACATGAAATGTTCTTAAACTACTGTTTTTATATGTATCAAAAAGAGTTATGTGTCATATTTTTGAAAAACACATGTCAAAACCCGCAACGCATTAAAAAAAATCAGCTGCATCCAAAAGAAATAATACCCTATCATCAACTCTTGGCCGCACTGTCCTAGAGAGAATAAGCTTTAAACTTGTATCCCACCTGTATGCAATTTGGTTATTTAAAAATAATCCTGCATATACACTGGCCGCATATTCATCTGTAACTAACTCATCACCAAAATAGAAATATTTAGCTTTAACATACTCTGAACCAATACTTATTCCAAAGTCCTTACTAAAAAAAGGAAACATATCATCACCATAAAACAAATCGACAATTGATGAGGTTAAATCGAGACTTGCAGTAGTTAACTCATTTCCAAATACAAATCCGTAATTAAACATATAAAGAGGATATCTATAAAGACCATTAAATGAATCTGCACCACCGGCTTTTAAGGCCCCATCTCGAATTGTTGTTTTGTTTAATTTTCCATAATTTAACTTCGCTGTTATAAAAGTTTCATCTGTAAGGTAGAAACTTGAGTTCAAAAAATTTTCGATACCAAGATAATGACTTCTATAAGGCTTATCAACTTCAATCCCAGACAGATCAACAAGATAAGAAAAATTTCTCATCTTTCTGACTAAACTTGTATCTTTTCTAATTGAAGCAAATGAAACTCTTAACTGTTTATATTCTTTTTTTGATAAGAAATCTCTTTCCTCTCTTTGTGAGTAAATAAAAGCATTCCTAAACCTCCAGG
>Ga0209712_10001317_pt1 | contig 21329 bp, 17 predicted proteins | sample ArcOceMetagenome_FD_187443 | JGI IMG/M metagenome (GOLD analysis project Ga0209712, IMG submission 187443) | Marine eukaryotic phytoplankton communities from Arctic Ocean - Arctic Ocean - Greenland ARC118M Metagenome (SPAdes) (version 2) | ecosystem: Environmental > Aquatic > Marine > Oceanic...
CATACTTTATCTGTACCTAAATGCTATGCATTCTTGTACTAGTCAAACAAAACAAGCTTTCGCCTCCGAGCTAGAGCTTTTATCTAAATCTGATATAGATTCAATCCAACAAAAAAGAATCACTAATCATTTATCTATGATTGAAGATGAAGAAAAAATGAGATTAAAGGCAAAGAAAGCGTTTTTAGAGTTACCCGAAAATACACAAGCTCAATTAATTAGCACAGAAATTGGGCAACGTCCGTTTAACGGAGTCGAAGCAGCAGGTATTTACTGCAAAGAATAGGCATTAAATGCCTATTCTTTACTTACCAATACAAAAACTGCCAAAGATTTTGCCTAACAAGTCATCACTGGTGAACTCGCCGGTAATTTCATTCAGTGCATTTTGCGCCATGCGTAAGTCTTCTGCTAACAACTCACCAGCGCTTGCGCCAAGCAGTTGATCTAAGCCGTTATCTAAAAAGGTTTTTGCTTGGTTTAAGGCATCAATGTGACGACGACGGGCAATAAAGCCCCCTTCGCTGGCCGCATCAAACCCCATCACGGTTTTTAAATGTTCGCGCAGAGTCTGTACACCCACACCATCTTTGGCTGAAATACTGATCACGGTTGAGCCTTGGCTTGGCATAAATCCAGATTGCTCACCGGTTAGATCTGCCTTGTTGCGTATCACTGTGATGCGTTCAGGGTGGGGTAAACGATCCACAAAATCCGGCCAGATATCATGGGGCTCGGTGGATGTGGTTTCGGTGCCGTCAACCATGAGCAGTACTCGATCCGCTTGTTTTATTTCATTCCAGGCGCGCTCAATACCAATGCTTTCTACTTCATCGGGTGTTTCACGCAGTCCGGCGGTATCAATAATATGCAGCGGCATGCCATCAATGTGGATATGTTCGCGCAATACATCACGGGTGGTACCCGCAATATGAGTCACGATGGCGGTATCACGGCCTGACAGGGCATTTAACAGCGAAGACTTACCAGCGTTTGGGCGCCCAGCAATCACCACGTTCATGCCTTCACGTAATAACGTACCTTGATTAGCTTCTTGCATCACGCTAGCAAGGTTGACCATCACCGCTTTTAAATCGGCTTCTACTTTGCCATCACTTAAGAAATCAATTTCTTCTTCTGGAAAATCAATGGCGGCTTCCACATAAATGCGCAGATTAATTAGGCTTTCAACCAGTTCGTGTACCCGCTTACTAAAAGCACCTTGTAGCGAGCGCACCGCACAGCGTGCCGCTTGCTCTGAGGCCGAGTCAATTAAATCCGCAATGGCTTCCGCTTGGGTTAAATCCATTTTGTCGTTTAAAAAAGCACGTTCACTGAACTCACCAGGGCGAGCAGGGCGCGCACCCAGCTCACACACGCGCTTTAAGATGAAATCCAATACCACCGGACCACCATGACCTTGTAGTTCGAGTACGTCTTCACCTGTGAAGGAGTTGGGTCCTTCAAAGTACAACGCCAAGCCTTCATCAAGGGTTTGCGCGTTTTCATCGTTAAACGAACAGTAATGGGCGTAACGGGCTTTTGGCACAAAACCCAGCATACTATCAGCAATGGCTTTTGCCTTAGGTCCAGACACGCGCACAATGCCCACACCACCTCGCCCAGGTGCGGTAGCGATGGCGGCAATGGTGTCTGTGTTTAATTGACCTAATTCCATAATTCTCAATCTACTTGGTGACTATTAGCGCTTAATGCAAAACGGGAGAGGAAAGACGTTATTCATCATAACGTTTTCCTCTCCCGCTCAAAACGCCTAACTTAATTCGTTAGGCCGTTTTTTACTTTGCTTCGTTTTCGATCTGCTTCGTAATGTAGTACTGCTGCGCGATCGATAACAAGTTATTCACAACCCAGTAAAGAACAAGACCAGCTGGGAAGAACAAGAAGAATACTGTAAAGATCACAGGCATTAACTTCATCACTTTCGCCTGCATTGGATCCGGCGGTGTTGGGTTAAGTTGCATTTGTACAAACATGCTCGCACCCATGATCAAAGGCAGAATGAAGTACGGGTCTTTGATTGATAGATCTTGTAACCAGAACATGAACGGCGCTTGACGCAATTCAACCGACTCCATCAACACCCAATAAAGCGCAATGAATACAGGCATCTGTACAAGAATCGGTAAGCAACCACCTAGTGGATTAATCTTCTCTTTCTTATACAAGCCCATCATTTCTTGGCTTAATTTCTGGCGATCTTCACCATATTGCTCACGCAATGCAGTCAGCTTTGGTGCCACACGGCGCATGTTCGCCATTGAACGATAGCTGGTTGCGGATAATGGAAAAAACGCAAGCTTCACTAAAATGGTTAGGAAAATAATCGACCAACCCCAGTTACCCACAATGCTGTGAATGACTTGTAGCAACCAGAACAATGGCTGAGCCACCCACCACAACCAACCGTAATCCACAGTCAGTTCTAGGTTTTCAGAGATTTCAGCTAAGCGGTCTTGGTCTTTAGGCCCAAGGTATAAGCTGGTAAAAGTTGACGACTGCTCACCAGGTGCAACATTCAATGCTTCGTCGTAGTAACCCACAATGTAGTTATTGCCCGCTTTACGCGTATTGTAGGTATGGGTTTGCTCCGCATTAGGCACCCAAGCACTTAGGAAATAATGCTGTAAGAAAGCCGCCCAACCACCTTGAATGGTTTCTTTGTAACGGCTTTCTTCGATGTCATCAAAATCAATTTTGTAATAACGCTCAGACGGACGGGTTACCGCAGCACCTAGATAAGACGCCATTCCCATGGATTCCATGCTGGATGGATCCGCACTTCTATCACGCTTAAATTGCGCGTAGAAATTGGCTTTCCATGGATTGGCAGATTGGTTGTGGATGTCATAGCCCACATCAACCAAATACAGACCGCGCTTAAATTTAAATACCTTGTTAATCGCAACGTTATTTTTAACAGTGGATAAAGTCACAACCAGTTCATCGTCACCGTCTGCTAGCTGATATTGAGTGCTAGAAGCTGAAAACAGTGCACGACCGTCTTTATCAATGCCGTCTTGACCCACTAAACCACTTTGCGCCACAAACGTACGCATGGCATTTTGTTCAAGCAATACAAATGGAATGTCTTTGTTTTCAAGAGACTGTGGAAAGGCTTTGAGTGCCGCATAAACGATGTCACCACCTTGTGGATTAATTCGAATATCCAAAACATCCGTTTGCACTTCAATTAAATCCGTAGAAGCAACATTGCTAACAGGCTCAAGCTGAGGCTCATCGCTGCTGACATCAGGGATATCTTGGCTTGCCGCCGGATTGACTGACACATCGGGAGTGGATGATACCGCAGATTGGGATGTCATCACGTTTTGGTTTACTGGGCGTTTGCCGTAATCTTCATTCCACTGCAACACCAGCATATACGAGATCACTGCTATGCCGATCAGAATGATTGCTCTTCTTGCATCCATTGATAATTAGCTCTTATTAGATAATTTTTTATGGGGAACTGGGTCGTATCCATGGGTACCCCAAGGATGACAACGACCAATTCGCTTAATACTTAGCCATAGACCACGCAAAGGACCATGCATTTCTAGTGCTTCGAGGGCGTATTCTGAACAAGTAGGGAGGTGTCGGCAACGACTTGGTAACAAAGGACTGATACCAATGCGGTAAAAACGGATAGGTAAGGCAATAAAATTGGTTAAAACCGAAGGTTTATCGCTTACGTGGTTTTTGTCTGGAACGGTTGCCATTTGGTTTTTGCCTTAACCGTGTCCAAAGTTGGTCCACCATGTGTCTTAATTCGGACTTATCCAAATCTTTTGCACCGACTCGCGACAGTACAACACAATCAAAGTTTTCTAACTCGAACTGATGATGACGAAAGCTTTCGCGAACGATTCGTTTGATCTCATTGCGATCAACGGCTCGTTTTGCGTGTTTTTTCGCTACAACTAAGCCCAGTCTTGCAAACCCTAAATTATTGCGTCGAGCAAGAATTAGGATTTGTTTCGATTGGGCTTTGGCGTCTGCTTGGTCGAATACCTCTCGATAATCCCCTGCGGTCAGAAGTCTAACCTGGCGCGGGAATACCGTGGTGGTCATTTCGATTATGCAGAAAGTTGCTTACGACCTTTGGCACGACGACGAGCCAAAATTTGACGACCGCTCTTGGTTGCCATACGTGCGCGGAAGCCGTGTGTACGCTTGCGCTTTAGGACGCTAGGTTGAAAAGTACGTTTCATGCCTTGTCTCTCAAACTGGTTATCAATAAAAATTAGGGAGCGGATTGTATTGAAAACAGCCAATGTATTCAATCAATCTTTTCGTTAATTCCTATTTATTTGGTTTTATCTGAAATTCATTTTTTAAGTGATTAAGAATATTAAATAAATATATATATGTATGAATTATATGTTTTTTTATGATTAGTTATTATTAATAGTAAGGCCTTTTTCTGTGGATAACGGTCTTTATCCCTTTAAATACAAGGCTTTACAGGGATGATAACGTTTGTATAGACTCCGTACAAACTGAGTAAAAGCGCAAGATAACATGTTGACGAAAGTGGCACTTATACACAAGGGTGTAGTAAAGGTCAGTTATTCACATTTTCGTCCCGCTTATACACATACACAATCCACAGTGTTTACGCTGAATTTCTGTGGATAACTTCTTCAATATTGGTACAATGCTCAACTGTTTAAAGATGGAGTCCAGCCGTGCTGGCATTATGGGATGAATGCGTCAGGTGCTTGCAAGACGAGTTACCGGCACAACAATTTAATACTTGGATACGCCCACTAAGAGCCAGTGAATCTGATTCTGGTTTAGTCGTGTCTGCGCCTAATCGATTTGTTAAAGATTGGGTAAAAGATAAGTTCTCAAATCGCATTCAATCATTACTTGAAGAATTGAATGGCGGGCAGGTACTTTCCTTTCAATTAGATATCGGGTCTCAGGCGAGTACGCCTGCTTTTATAGCACCAGTACCGATGAAGCCTGAACCTAAGGTACAAGCTAAGCCTGCTGCAGTAGCTGAAGAGCCTCAAGCGGTCAGAGCTCCTGCTATTAAAGAGACCAAGCGTAAGGTTCAGGTTGAAGGCAGTATTCAGCACCAAAGCAGTTTAAATAAACGTTTTACCTTTGATACTTTTGTGGAAGGTAAATCGAATCAGCTGGCCCATGCTGCGGCTCAGCAGGTGTCACAAAATGCAGGTGGCTCCTACAACCCACTCTTTATATATGGTGGTGTTGGTTTAGGTAAAACCCACTTAATGCATGCTGTGGGTAATCATATTCAAAGCCAAAACCCCAATGCCAAGGTGGTTTACCTGCATTCTGAGCGATTTGTGGCTGACATGGTTAAAGCCCTTCAACTTAACGCCATTAATGAATTCAAACGATATTACCGCTCAGTGGATGCACTGCTGATCGATGATATTCAGTTTTTTGCCGGTAAAGAACGCAGCCAAGAAGAGTTTTTCCACACCTTTAATGCCTTGCTTGAAGGTGGTCAGCAGATGATTCTGACCTGTGATCGCTACCCGAAAGAAATTGATGGTTTAGAAGATCGCTTAAAAAGCCGCTTTGGTTGGGGACTAACGGTTGCTGTTGAGCCTCCTGAGCTTGAAACCCGTGTGGCGATTCTCATGAAGAAAGCCGAACAAGAGGGGATTGATTTGCCTCATGAGGCGGCGTTCTTTGTTGCGCAGAAAATTCGCTCTAACGTACGAGAGCTAGAAGGGGCCCTAAAACGTGTTATTGCTAACTCAGCGTTCACTGGGTCTAAGATTACATTGCCATTTATCAAAGAAAGCTTAAAAGACCTATTGGCATTACAAGACAAGCAGGTCAGTATTGATAACATTCAACGCATCGTAGCCGAATATTATAAAATTAAGGTGTCCGACGTCCTTTCTAAGCGTCGGTCTCGTTCCATAGCCCGTCCTAGACAAGTGGCCATGGCGTTAAGTAAAGAATTAACCAATCATAGCTTGCCTGAAATTGGCAATGCTTTTGGTGGGCGGGACCACACAACGGTTCTGCACGGCGTTCGCAAAATAAAAGAACTGCGTGAGACCAATGCAGACATCAGCGAAGATTATAAAAACCTATTGCGGTCACTGACCAGTTAAGAGCGGGAAAGGCATGAAATTCACAATCACTAGGGAAGCCCTATTAAAGCCATTACAGTTGGTTGCTGGCGTTGTTGAACGTCGTCAAACACTACCTGTGCTGTCTAACGTTCTTCTTGAAGTTAAAGGAGACCAGTTGTCGCTTACTGGTACAGACCTTGAAGTTGAAATGGTCGGTAATGCTCAGCTGTTAGAAGCCGGTGTCGATGGTGATATTACGGTTCCAGCTAAAAAATTAATGGATATCTGCAAGTCTTTACCGGATCAAAGCACCATCGTGATCAGTCAAGATGAGCACCGCGTGCAGCTACAGGCAGGTCGCAGTAAGTTTGTTTTATCCAGCCTGCCAGCCAATGAATTCCCCAACGTAGACGATATAGAAGCCACTATTACGGTGAATGTGCCTCAGGCACAGCTTCGTCGCGTAATCGATCGTACAGCCTTTGCCATGGCGCAGCAGGATGTTCGTTATTACCTAAATGGTTTGTTGTTAGAAGTGAAAGCCGACCAGTTGCGCGCAGTTGCCACTGACGGCCACCGCCTGGCCACCTGTGGTGTGCCGGTATCCTTAGAAATGGACGGTAAGACTCAGGTCATCGTGCCACGTAAAGCCGTACTTGAGTTAGCTAAGTTAATGACGGACCCTGAGGCCACGGTTGAGTTAATGCTCAGCAATAACCACATTCGTGCAAAAGTGGGTGAATATATTTTCACCTCTAAACTGGTTGATGGCAAATTCCCTGACTACGAGCGTGTTATTCCTCGTAATGGCAATAAAGTCTTAATCGCTGATCGCCAAGCGCTTCGTCAGGTTTTCCAGCGCACGGCCATCTTGTCTAACGAAAAGTACCGTGGTGTGCGTTTATTGTTGGATGAAAATACGCTTCAAGTGGTTGCGAACAACCCAGAGCAAGAACAAGCGGAAGAAAGTATTGGTGTTGATTACCAGTACGACGCCCTAGAGATTGGCTTTAATGTCAGTTATCTACAGGACGTTTTATCTGTATTGGATGGCGATGACATGAAGATGACATTGGCCGATGCGAACTCTTCTGCGGTAATGGAAGAAGTCGAAGGCGGTGATTCACTTTACGTTGTTATGCCAATGAGATTATAAACGCGACTTACCCAGGTATGACGTTTAACATCTAATAGAGAAGAAGGGGCTAATACAGCCCCTTTTTTTGCTTTTTAATAAGATTAATAAATGCACTCACTTCTTTTCAAAAGCTATTTAAAATCAAAGACTTATGAGTATTGAAAGTCTGATGTTACAAGGGGTGCGTAATCTCACTCCACTTTCCATATCACCCAGTGCTCAAATTAATTTGATATACGGTGAAAATGGTTCCGGCAAAACCAGTTTATTAGAGGCCATCTATTATCTGGCCTACTGCAAAAGCTTTCGCACTCATAAGCAAAAAAACCTGATTCAGCATGGTACTGAGGCCTTCACTGCGTTTTCTAAGCTTGGCTTCGAGAAGAGCAGTTACCAATTAGGTGTTGAGCGGAACCTGAAAGGTGAGCGCCGAATCAAGTTGAACGGTGAATGGTTGCACAGTGCGGCGGAGCTGGCATCCATTCTGCCCGTCCAGTTGCTTGATCCAACCATGTTTCGCTTACTTGAGGGCAGTCCTCAGTTGAGGCGTGAGTATATTGATTGGGGTGTGTTCCACGTGGAACCTAGCTTTATCAATGTATGGCGAAATTTTAAAACGGCCCATAAAACGCGTAATGCTTTATTAAGAGCGGGCGGCGCCAGTGAAGGGGAGCGACTCATTTGGCATGCGTCGTTAGCCAAGCAAGCGAATACCATTAATGAGTTTCGTCAATCCTACATCAAACGCTTAAAACCAGTGTTTGATCAGTTTATGCAGCGCTTGAATCCAGATCTGGGTATCTCCATGGGGTTCTACCAGGGCTGGGGAAAAGAGAGGGATTACCTAGAACTACTTGAAGAGAGCTGGCTTAGCGACCTTAAGATGGGATTTACCCAACTAGGGCCACAGCGAGCAGATCTACGAATCAAGGCTAATGGTTTGCCTGCTATGGAGGTACTATCCCGTGGACAGCAGAAAATGGTCGTCTGTGCCCTTAAATTGGCTCAGGCACAAATGTATCGAGAGGCCTCAAATCGCCCCTGTATCTTCCTTGTGGACGATTTGTGTGCAGAACTGGATATTAACCACAGAAAAGCTTTATGTAGCCTCCTAGAAGAATTAGAATGTCAGGTCTTTGTTACCGCTGTTGAAGCAGATCAAATAGCGGATTGTTGGTCCCCACAAAGTCTTGTTAAAACGTTCCACGTGGAACATGGGATCTTAAATCAAGAATAAACAGTTCTGCCAGGAGTCTGATCCATGAGCACTGAAAACACCTATGATTCTTCCAGTATTAAGGTACTGAAAGGCCTAGATGCAGTTCGTAAACGTCCCGGAATGTACATCGGTGATACCGATGACGGCACCGGCCTGCATCACATGGTGTTCGAGGTTGTCGATAACTCAATCGATGAAGCCCTTGCTGGTCACTGTAGTGAAATTAAGGTGATCATCCACCCTGATGAATCCATCAGTGTGAGCGATAACGGCCGTGGTATTCCGGTTGATATCCATGAAGAAGAAGGTGTATCTGCCGCAGAAGTTATCATGACGGTGCTGCATGCTGGTGGTAAGTTTGATGACAACAGCTATAAGGTTTCCGGTGGTTTGCACGGTGTAGGTGTTTCGGTTGTAAACGCACTGTCCGATAAGCTAAAACTGACCATTCGTCGTGCGGGAAAAGTGTGGGAACAGTCTTACACCCACGGTGTGCCGGATGAGCCAATGAAAACCGTAGGGGATACCGACACGACGGGCACCACGATACATTTCCACCCAAGCCCAGCTACCTTCACCAATATTCAATTTAACTTTGATCAGCTAGCAAAACGTGTACGTGAGCTAAGTTTCTTGAACTCTGGCGTTCGCATTGTGTTGAAAGACGAGCGCAGCGACCGTGAAGAAGTGTTTGAATTTGAAGGCGGTTTAAAAAGCTTTGTTGAGTACCTAAATACCAACAAAACCGCAGTGAATGATATTTTCCACTTCCAGTTAGACGGTGATACCCGCGAAGACGGTATCGGCGTAGAAGTGGCCATGCAGTGGAATGACAGCTTCTCTGAGAACATTTACTGCTTTACCAATAACATTCCTCAACGCGATGGCGGTACCCACTTAGCAGGCTTCCGTGGTGCGTTAACACGCTCCCTAAATAGCTATATTGAGCGTGAAGGCTTGGCTAAGAAGGCCAAGGTCAATACCACTGGCGATGACGCTCGTGAAGGTTTAACGGCTATTGTTTCGGTTAAAGTGCCAGATCCTAAGTTCAGCTCGCAAACTAAAGACAAATTAGTGTCGTCTGAAGTGAAAACCGCTGTTGAACAAGAAATGGCGCGTTGCTTTAACGACTTCTTACTTGAGCAACCACAACAAGCCAAAGAGATTGTTGGCAAGATGATGGACGCGGCCCGAGCCCGTGAAGCCGCCCGTAAAGCCCGTGAAATGACCCGTCGCAAAGGGGCATTAGATATTGCAGGCTTGCCTGGTAAATTAGCGGATTGCCAAGAGAAAGACCCTGCGCTTTCAGAAATTTACCTAGTGGAGGGTGACTCGGCCGGCGGATCCGCCAAACAGGGCCGAGACCGCCGCACACAGGCGATCTTACCGCTTAAAGGTAAGATCCTTAACGTAGAGAAAGCGCGCTTCGACAAGATGTTGTCGTCAGTAGAAGTGGGCACTCTGATTACCGCATTAGGTTGTGGTATCGGTCGTGAAGAATTCAACCCTGATAAACTGCGCTATCACAGCATTATTATCATGACGGATGCGGACGTGGATGGTAGTCACATTCGTACGCTGCTGTTGACCTTCTTCTTCCGTCAAATGCCTGAAATCATTGAGCGTGGACACATCTTTATTGCCCAACCGCCCCTTTATAAAATTAAGCGTGGTAAGCATGAGCAATACATCAAGGATGACCCTGCGTTAGAAGAATACCTAACCAATACCGCCCTTGATGGCGCCGCTTTATACGTAAATGCTCAAGCACCGGGAATCAGTGGAGAAAAACTAGAGAATCTAGTGAATAACTACCGCGGTGTATTAGCGAACATTGATCGCTTAGGTCGTGTTTATCCTGAGCGCGTATTGAAAGCCATGATCTATGTGTCTAAGTTATCGCAAGACGACTTAAAAGACCGCACTAAAGTGGAAGCTTGGAATGCTGAGCTGCAGAGCCGCTTTGTAGACCCTAAAGGTAATGATTCCCGCGTGGTACTTGAGATCGTAGAAGATAAAGAGCGTCATATTTATCTGCCGGATATTAAGGTGATCAACCATAGTATTCCAACGGATTACGTATTGAGCCATGACTTCTTTGACTCGAATGTTTATAAAAACATTTGTTCTTTAGGTGAACGCCTACAAGATTTAGTCGAAGACGGTGCTTACATCCAACGTGGTGAGCGTAAGTCTGCGGTCAGCAATTTTGAAGATGTGTTAGCTTGGTTAATGAATGAAGCACGCCGTGGTTACAGCATCCAGCGCTATAAAGGGCTAGGTGAGATGAATCCAGAGCAGCTTTGGGAAACCACCATGGACCCAGATGCTCGCCGTATGCTGCGTGTGACCATTGAAGATGCCGTTGCTGCTGACCAAATCTTTACCACCCTAATGGGTGATGAAGTAGAGCCGCGTCGTGCCTTTATCGAAAGCAATGCATTGTTGGTAGAGAACTTAGACTTTTAAGATCGTTATTGATCTTTGTCGACAGGTATTAGACGTTTCGATTAAAACCGCTTAGTCTGACTAAGCGGTTTTTTTATGTCTTAAATAAAGGAAATATCATGTCAGGGAAGTACGAAATATTTTTAGGGAAAGATGAAGAGTTTTACTTTCACTTAAAAGCAGCCAATGGTGAAATTATTTTAGCCAGTGAAGGGTACACCCAAAAACACAATGCAGAAAAAGCAGTGGAGTCTGTGCGATTAAACAGTCAGATTGCGGATAATTTTTTAGATAAAATTGCCCAAGATGATCGCTTCTATTTTGTATTGCGTGCTGACAATCATGAAGTAATCGGTACCAGTCAGATGTACCAATCAAAACAATCCAGTGATAAAGGCAAAGAGTCGGTTAAAACCAATGGATTAGTTTCAGACTTATATGATTTAACGTAAATTAGTGTCACCAAAAAGCCCGCTTTGGTTTATATCAAAGCGGGCTTTTTTGTCTGTTTTTATCAGAATACATCAACCTAAAGTCTCATTTTAATGTTGTAAAATTGAATGCTTAACGGATAACCATTAACGTGAATGGCTATCTTATGGAAGAGATGAAAAAACATGTTAGTTTTGAAAAGTCCAAGACAGCTTAAATGGTCTGATTTGAAACACATTGAAGATCCATTTCATGCAAAAAATAATTTAGCTTCAAATTTATTTAAACCCGTCATGGGAGAGACCATAGTCAATGAAGGCGGGTTTAATTTACCACAGTACTTCAGTGCAAGCTGGGACCCCATGTCGGATATCAAATTCAAATTGGAGACAGGACAAGCTTTTTTGATCAACCTGACGACTCACTTTCCATTGCTTAAAAACATTCAGCTTCAAGAAGGTGAGCAAGTCTCATGGCAGTTTACTCAGCAATATCAACACCCCATGATAAAAAATGCCTTATATAGTGTGTTTAATGGCATCGAGAAGCCGGGCAATTATGTGGCCACACATGAAGATGTGGTTCATGAAGTGCAGCCAAAACAGATTAAAGCACAGCAAGAAAAGCATCGGCTCAAAATCGAATATGAGGTAGAAAAGGGCGCGACGCCCTATGACACTTATGAAGTTAAGTTCAGTGTTATGAATGAAGCCAATAAGCAAGTGTGTATGGCACAGGTAATCGATGTATTAAAAATGGAACGGGGCACGAGTAGCAAAATATTTAAGCTGAATAAGGGTGATCAGTTTAGTGTGTACCCTGTGCGTGAGCATATGCAGGATGTGCGAAAGGATTTTTCAGACAATAAAAATTATCAAATCTCACAAGCTAACGGTCGAATCAAACCCTTAACCATTGATGGTACAGATTTTATTAATGGTGTGTATGTGCACAGGGCTACCCTGAAAATACCGCCAATTTTACGCATGGGATGTTTTTTTGATGGTACGGGCAATGATATGAGTGATCCCGTTAAGTATTCAAATGTGCAGAAGTTGAGTGATGCTTATAAACAAGCTGTGATCGGAAAAGATTATGGCTATCAAAAATACATAAGAGGTGTGGGCACTGAAGGGGATTCAGGCTTTGATAAGTTGATGGGGTCGATTGCCGGCTTTGGGGCGTTAGATCGAGTTGCTGGGATGTTGTTTGAACTAGAGAAAATATGCAAAAGATATATAGATACTTATAAAACCTACCCAGAGAGTATCTATCTAGATGTATTCGGCTTTAGCCGAGGCGCCACCACAGCGCGACACTTTATGAACGTGCTTAAGCAAGGGTTCTATGGGTTTAACGATCAAGCTATGCAGACCTACATAAGTCCAAGTACGATTCAGTTTAGCTTTGTGGGTTTGTTTGATTCGGTGGGCTCCTATGGTGTGCCTGGCAACAACAGTGATAAAGGTTATAACTTCCATATAAATGATTCTTGGTTAAGTAAGCAGGGGCAAGTGGTGCATCTCATTGCATTAAACGAGTATCGATATAATTTTGATCTACAAAGTTTATTTGAAGATCAAAATCGTCACTATCCCGAAGATAGGGTGAAAGGCAAAAAAAGAGAAATAGGTTTAATTGGCTCACACTCAGATGTGGGGGGCAGTTACGGACCCAATGAGCAAGGGGTAGTCAATACCAGCTTGAATCCTAGCCAGTTATCGCTCATGGCGTTAAAGAAAATGCATGCATTAGCGAAAGAATACCATGTGCCACTGGCACCGCTTGAGATTGGGTCAATCGAGGCGGAGCTGATTGAGCATTACGATACAGTGGAGAATGCATTGCAGCGGCCAGAGATCAAAACATGCTGGATACAGTGGGCTGGCCATAAAAAATATCAATCTGTATTGCAGTATTTCTTAAACAAGTACCAAAAGATGGTGGATGCTAAAAAAATAGGCCAACCAAGCCCTTACCCGCAGGGAAAAGAAGTGAAGGTAGCGCAATTAGAGTGGCAACTGAAACGATCTCAGTCGTCGATTGAGCACTTAGAGCAAGAATTAGCAGGGATGCTGGGAGATGATTTTGCTGAGTTTAAACACAGTTATGAATACCTCGAGCGGTACTATATTCATGAGTCCCATGGGCCATTCAATACCACCCCTTTTATGGGGGCAGAGAAAGAAGATGGACTCCTTGGCGTGCAGCAATTTAGGCGAACGGTTTATTTTAAAAAAGAAGAATTTTTTAAGTATGAAAATAAAAAAGCAGATCGAGTGATCTATAAAGATGGCCGACGTAAGGTGATCGATATTGATGAGTTTAAGTTTGTGATGGCAAAGGAATTCCACTAAATATGAATATTAAATTGATTCTCATATTAGCCCTAGTATCAATACTAACCGCTTGCACAACACCAGGTTTTTTTGAATTTAACGCTGTCATGGGGGCTTACTATACGGGAGCTGAACCTGTTAATGAAAGAAAGCAGTTTTTTAATTCACCTAATCATATTTGGTTTGGACCCTATCGTATTAGAGAAATGACGGGAGGTTTTACAGGTTTAATCGAGTTTTATGACAAGGGTAACCTGCCAGGAGAGCAAATCAACGCGTGGTGGCAGGTGCACTATAAGGACAAAGCGGATAAATATTTCTACGCCCGCAGCTTGCCTGATCAGGGCATCCAAGCACCCGACATGCATTTTTGGAGTGACTGGAAATATTACGCTTACATTTCGTTTGGGCCAATGTATATCAACACACTGGCATTGAACGAAGATCAAAAAGAATCTGAATACCTAAAGCTTGTAGAAGTATCAAAGTGGAGCGGAATGCATTTTTATTCTTGGGGGAAAGAGTCTTCTCTGTATTATAGTGTTACAAAAGACTATGTGGATCCTCAACGTGAGCCAAGGAACTGGATCGAAGTTCCCGGTATCGCCATTACCGCTGAGCAGTTTGAGTTACTCGATAAGCGTTGCGGAAAACCCTGGTTGAAAACACGCTGCTTTTTGGATGAAAGCTTTCCTGATCTGACACCGGTGCAATTGGCATATATCCAAGCCCATGAACATCAAGATGATGCCTATTGGCTGTCCGATAAAGCTAAGCCACCAAAGGTCAAAGAGAAGGTGAATTATTGGTTGTAGGTGTGACTGTTAGTTGAAGGTTATAAAAAAGCCCGCTTAAGGTTTAATCACTTAGCGGGCTTTTTAATTTTAACCAATATGCACGGAGTGATTGATCTAAATAAACTGATTAAAGCTCAAAAAGATGCCGTTGATGGCTTCATCTGAACTGGCATCATTAATGTGTTGTAATTCAAAGACCATGGATTTTTGAGAATCTAAACGAAAATTCATGCCAGCTCCACCATAGTAATTGGTGCTTTGATTCGTTTTAGTTTCTGAACCAACAGTACTGGATTCAGACCATGTTTTACCAACACCACCACGTACAAATAGTGATGAATCAATAGCAGCATCAGTAGACAGTTTTACACCCGTGAAAAGGGACTGGCTACTAAGTTTAGTATCTCGGTATTTCATTTCGCCGTTGTAGCTATAGCCTAGCTCAAACCATAATGTACGCGATTGGTTTAATCGACTACCGGTTAAGATTTTTACAGAGGGTGCCACTGAAAATTCACTTAACCCATCGTTGGTTTCTTTGTTGAATGAAAAGAGTTTGTTGGCACCTAAACCCAGTTCAACATAATTATGAACAGATGATGCATGGCTTAAAGACGCACTAAATAGGCAGGTTAACGCAATGGCAGGTAGTTTCACTAAGTATCCTTACTCGTAAATAAAAACTGTGTAGAAGGTTACTATATTTGAACAATAAAAAAAGCCTTAATGTTTAAGCATTAAGACTTTAGGTGAAAGTTATTACTTACTTTAAGATGGGATGTTATTTCACAAAAGATGTAATAAAGCTGGCTAAGTCATCAAAAATTAAGGCGTTTTCTAGCCCTATATTTTTTTCAAGTGTGCGCTGACCTTTACCCGTTTTAACTAACACAGGCTTTAGGCCAGCCGCAGCACCTGCTTCTAGATCACGCAAGCTGTCACCCACCATGTAGCAACCTTTTGCTGAGATGCCTAATGTCGTTTCAACTTGATGAATCAAACCAGGAAGCGGCTTGCGGCAATCACATTCATCATCTGGGCCATGCGGGCAGTAGGCGATAAAATCAAATTTGCCGCCATGCTCGTCAGCCAGTTTGATCATTTTGTCATGCATTGCGTTAAGGGTTTCAATACTAAAATACCCACGTGAAATGCCAGACTGATTTGTGGCGACTGCAATTTTGTAACCCGCTTGAGTCAGTTTTCCAATGGCTTCCATTGAGCCTGGTAAGGGAATCCATTCGTCGACGGTTTTGATGTAGTTGTCACTGTCGTAGTTAATGACACCGTCACGGTCTAATACGATTAACTTTTCAGTCATGATGGTTACCTATGTATGACGCTGTAAATTTAAGGCAAAAAAAAGGAGAAGCAAGCTTCTCCTTTTTCGCTGGGTCTGCTTAAAGTTGCGACACATCTGCAACGTTTAAGAACAAGTTACGCAGTTGATTCAGTAGCGCTAAACGGTTTTGTTTAACGGCTTCGTCATCGGCCATCACCATGACGTTATCGAAGAAGGCATCGATGCTGTCACGCAATGTGGTTAAGCTGGTTAGGTACTCAGCGTATAAACCTTGCTCAAATAATGGCGAGGATTCGTTTGCTTTTTCCGCAAGTGCTTTTGCTAATACTTTTTCAGCGTCTTCTTGCAATAACGCCTCGTTGACTTGTGGTGCATCAATGAAGGCATCGTTTTTCGCTAGAATGTTGGATACACGTTTATTGGCTGCGGCCAGTGCTTCAGCGCTGTCTAATTTAGAAAACGCAAAAACCGCTTGCACACGTTTGTTAATATCTAACGGCTGGGTAATGCCTTTGGCGCGAACCGCTTGGAAAACAACCGTTGGAATATTTTGGTCTTGATACCAAGCACTGAAACGATCCAGCATGTAATCAATTAGTTTTGATTTATTATCGGCGTTTAATTCAGTTGGCCAGTTGTTATCAATGGCCCAGTCGATAAGATCGTTTAGATCGATATCAATTTGCTTTTCAACCAATAAACGTAAAACACCCAAAGACGCACGACGCAGCGCGAACGGATCTTTACCACCTGTAGGGATCTGGCCAATACCAAACAAGCCCACAAGGCTGTCTAGACGGTCTGCTAGGGCAAGAGCGGTACCTGTCACGGTTTCTGGTAAGTCATCACCAGAGAACGCAGGCATGTATTGTTCATTCATGGCAGCGCATACTTCAGCTGGCTCGCCATCGTGTTTCGCGTAATAAGAACCCGCTAGACCTTGAAGGTCCGTGAATTCAAATACCATGTCAGACAATAAATCGGTTTTACACAGTTTTGCCGCACGCTCAGCCAGTTTCACATCACCGCCCATGGCAGAGCTGATTTGTGCAGCCAGTTTCATTAAACGCTCTGACTTGTCTTTAAGGGTGCCCAGTTTTTGCACCCATAAAACGGTGTCGAGTTTTTCGAAACGGCTTTCTAATGACTTCTTCCGGTCGGTATCCCAAAAGAATTTCGCGTCACTTAAACGTGGGCGAATCACTTTCTCGTTACCTTCGATCACCTGCTGCGGATCTTTTGATTCAATATTACAAATGGTAATGAAGTTCGGCATCAATGTGCCGTCTTTCGTTTCCACGTGGAAATACTTTTGGTGCTCTTTCATTGAACTAATCAAAGCTTGAGCAGGCACTTCTAAAAATTCTTTATCGAAGTTACCGGCTAACGCGGTTGGCCATTCATTCAAAGACGCCACTTCATCCAGTAAGTCTTCATCAATCACGGCCACGCCGCCAAGTTTGCTGCCTTCAGCTTCAACTTGTGCACGGATAATAGCTTTACGTTCCTCGTAATCAGCCAAAACTTTGCCTTGGTCTTTAAGCGTTGCTTCATAAGCTGCAGGGCTGGTAATGGCGATTTCACGATTGGCGTGGAAGCGGTGACCCTTGGTAAAGTAGTTAGACTGCACACCTAGAATATTGGCTTCGATCACCTTGTTATCTAACAGCATTAACACCCAATGCACAGGACGTACAAATTCAATGCGGCTTGAACCCCAACGCATGCGTTTAGGAATTGGCAATTTGTTTAATGCATCTTGAATCGCTACAGGCAGTTCATCAGTGGCTTTTGCACCTGCCACGTCTTGAGCAAAATAAAGACGCTCGCCTTTTTCATCTGTGATGCGACCCACTTCATCAAAGCTGATGCCGTTTGAGCGCGCAAAACCTTCGGCTGCTTTGGTTGGTTTACCATCTGCGCCAATGGCCACATTGGTATAAGGGCCAAACTTTTCAACTTTGCTGTCTTTGCCTTGTGCTTCTAAGCCTTCAAGGCGCAGCGCTAGGCGACGGGGTGCAGCGAATAATTTACTGCTCGCAAATGCAATTTCTTTGGCGTTTAAGTGCGCTTCGATACCGGCTTGAAACGCAGCGGCTAAGCTTTTTAATGCCTTTGGTGGTAACTCTTCGGTACCAATTTCAACTAAAAAATCGTGCTTAACAATATTTGAATCAGTCATTATTTGGCTCCCTTTTTCTTGGCATCTTTGGCGGCTTTTTTAGCAGCTGCATCGGCCGCGGCTTTTTCTTCGGCCACCACATTGGCGATCACTTCATCGCGAAGGGCAGCAGGCGCCAGAGGGAACTTCAGTTTATAACGAGATTGGAAATACGCTTCGGCCACAGAGCGCGCTAATGTGCGCACACGTAAAATGTAACCCTGACGTTCGGTCACTGAGATAGCATGGCGAGCATCTAACATGTTGAACGCGTGGGAGGCTTTTAGCACTTGCTCGTAAGCAGGCAGAGCAAGGCCCGCTTCAATTAAACGGGCGCAATCGCTTTCGTGTTGGTTAAACGCTTGGAATAAAAAGTCCACATCGGCGTGTTCAAAGTTGTATGCGGATTGTTCCACTTCGTTTTGATGGAACACATCGCCGTAAGTGACTTTAGAGCCGTCTGGGCCATAGCACCAAACCAGATCAAAAATGCTGTCGACGTTTTGTAGGTACATGGCAATACGCTCAAGACCATAGGTGATTTCACCGGTCACTGGGTAGCACTCAAGGCCGCCCACTCGTTGGAAGTAGGTGAACTGAGTCACTTCCATGCCGTTTAACCACACTTCCCAGCCAAGGCCCCAAGCACCAAGGGTTGGGCTTTCCCAGTTATCTTCAACAAAGCGCACGTCATGGATATCGGTATCAATGCCGATGACTTTTAAGCTTTCTAGGTATTTGTCTTGAATATCCAGCGGGGATGGCTTCATCACAACTTGGAACTGGTAGTAATGCTGAAGACGGTTTGGGTTCTCACCGTAACGGCCATCGGTCGGGCGACGACACGGCTGAACATAAGCGGCGTTCCAAGTTTCTGGGCCCACGGCACGTAAAAATGTAGAGGTATGGAAGGTACCGGCACCCACTTCAAGGTCGATGGGTTGGTTGATAACACAGCCTTGCTGTGACCAAAAGTTTTGCAGGGTAGCAATAAGCCCCTGAAAGGTTTTTACGTCGTAATTATTTGCGGACACTGTGGCCTTCCGAATCTGGAAACAGAAAAGCACAAGATTATACGGGCCTATAGCCTTAGATACTAGGGCGTTTGATGGGGTTATTCTAGGGGAAAATTAGGCGTAAAAGGGCGCCTTGTTGTGATTGGTTATTGATTTCGATGGCGCCACTTTTGCCATTGCGAGTATGGGCTTTGAGCGCCTGCTCAATGAGATATAGCCCGAGGCCATTTTGAGTGCCGTTGGGGTAAAAGTCCCCTTGGTCATCAATTTGGCTTTCCTCGAAGCCCGGTCCATTATCCTGAAGAGTTAAAACCCAGTGGCCATCGTCAAATTCCTCGAGTTGTACGCTGATTTTATTCGCCCCAGCTTGTAGGGCATTCATGAAGGCATTGTGTAGGGCAATGCCCAATAGTTGCTCGTCATAAAATTGGTTGGCATCGTCATCGAATGTGGATTCGATAAGCAGGCCATGAAGTTGAAAGAACTCTTGGGATAACGGGGCAAGGGTATCCATTAGCCAGTGCTCATCAATATTAGGTTTAAAGGCTTGGTTTTGGATTTTTAAAATGGAGAGCAATTCAACCAAGCGGTGACTCAAATTGTTACTGTGGCGCTGCAATTTTTCCATAAGCGACTGCTGCTCAGGGTTAAGAGACAGGGCATCGTTTAATTCTGACTCTACACTGAGCAAGGCCTGCATTTGATTTTTTAAATCATGCAGCTGGGCACTTAACAGGGTGTTTATATCAAAGCTCATAGTCTTCCTTGCTTACAGCATACGCACGAGGCGCTCTTGGCTTTTCTTCAGAAGCAGCCAGCGCTGATGACGATCGTCGTTAGACGGTATGTCACCCACGCGACGTAAAAGATCATTCACTTCGTCGATCATTTTACGGGTGGCGGAGCGTTGATCCATGTAGGTGATTTTCACCTGAATGGCGTTGAGTAATACGGCTAAGCCCGCTTCCTTGTAAGCGGTAGCCTGATCCAGTAGCTCAATGGCTTGCGATAACTGGCCCCGTTCAAAGTAGCTAATGGCTTTATCATTAATATCCGTGGTGTATTGGCGAACCACTTGTTCGCTGATTTCACTTTTGGTGCGTTCAAGCTCACGCTGCTCTGAGCGAGAGAGCGTTTTCGATTTTGATAGCTCGTTTAATAAGTCCTGCGCTTTGGCGTGCTGTTTGGTGGCAATAAACATGCTGGCCATGGATAACAAGGTGCTATTCGTTGGATCATTGATGTTTGATAGGAGTTTTTCGGCTTTATCGGCGCAGGCCTTGGCATCGGCGTCCTTACCTAGGTTGGTATATGTGGTGCTTTCAATGATGGTGGCTTCAAGGACGTATTCTGGGGTATCGCCATAAATGGCCTTCACTTCTTCGATGGCTTTAAATGCATCGCCGCTACCTGCTCGCGTTTCTCGGCTGGAGCTTGGGGATATTTTATGTTGCAGGGCTTTGGCAAACTGTAAGTAATTTTTAACCGAGCGATAACAGCTGTGGCGGGCAAGCTTTACGGATTGGCGAAAGGCCCCTTCTGCCACGGCTAGGTCTTTATTGGCAAAGGCAATTCGCCCCAACTCCATTTGTCTTAAAACCTGTTTTGGGGAGACATGCGTGGCCGAAACTAAGGTATTTTGGGCGGATTGTAGGTCTTTGTTTTTAAGATGAATCTTGGCCAGCAGGTCATAGCACTGCACATACTTTGGGTGCAGCTTAATGGTGTATTCGAGCAGTTCTTTTGACTCTTTGAATTTATTGTTATGAAACAAACAGGTGGCTTTTCCCAATAGCGCCCAAGTGAGCTCATGGTCTTTAAGCACCCCTTCATATAAAGCGAGGGCATCGTCGTTGCGTTTGAGAGACATCAATGTCCGCCCTTTGATGCGCTCAACGCGGTTCTTGAGTCGAGGTTTATTCTTGATGTACTCATCACACAGCTGCAGCACCTCGCCTTTCGCTTGACGGTCGATGGCTTCATTGATGGGGCGAAGCTGTTCTTTTATGGTCAGAATACGAGTCAATCGCTGGCGCATGATATCAATGGTGAAAGGCTTGGTAACGTAATCATCGGGCTCGTACTCAATGGCCCCCATAACCATATCCATAGCGTTTTCACCGGTGAGCATGACAAAGGTGGTGGTGGCTTTTAAGCGGCGAATAAAGCGGGCTTCTTCTAAGATTTGCTGGCCATCGCGTCCACGGCCTAGGTTGTAATCACTGATCACTAGGTCGTAGTCATTATTGAGTATGTATTCCGTTGCCTCATCGCCATCCATTGCAACGTCGACTTTACTAGCACCTAGAATAACCAGCATTTTCTTCATGGCGCTGCGTGATTCTACTAGGTCGTCCACTGCGAGGATGCGCTTGCCCGCGAGCATG
>Ga0209712_10001318_pt1 | contig 21320 bp, 29 predicted proteins | sample ArcOceMetagenome_FD_187443 | JGI IMG/M metagenome (GOLD analysis project Ga0209712, IMG submission 187443) | Marine eukaryotic phytoplankton communities from Arctic Ocean - Arctic Ocean - Greenland ARC118M Metagenome (SPAdes) (version 2) | ecosystem: Environmental > Aquatic > Marine > Oceanic...
AACATTCGGCAACGAAATAAGTTACGAGAAAAGACGAGACAAGGTTGTACAGTTCTTAGAGAATAGTACGATTGCTTTTCCATTGCCTGAGGCAAGTGTAGATATATTAACTACAATGCTAGAAGGCCAGAACCCAAACGGTATGGACGCAACTAAAATACAAATGGTTGAAGGTCGTTTAGAAGATATCGGATTTAACAAGCCTACAGCAACAACACTTGCACAGGCATTAATTAAGGTTGCACATCAGCAAGGTGTACACCCTATATCATACTTCGAACTAAATGAAAGTAGTATAAAGTTAGCAGAAAACACATATAAAGCATTGAACACAATCAGACCAAAAGGCAATCTTGTTGGTTTAACAGTTGAGAAACAAAACAAATTCAGTAAAATTGCTAATTTAATCAGGCCGTAAGGACTTAGCATGGCGTCTAAATATTCCCAAGGAAAATACATTGTCGAGAATCCTAGTAAGTATATAGGATCAAAGGCACCCTTTGCTCGTAGCAGTTGGGAAACGGCGTTTATGAGGTTCTGTGATAGCCATCCAAACATAATCAAGTGGGCAAGTGAGAACGTTAAGATACCTTATATGCATCCTTTCACAGGAAAGATAACTAACTATGTACCCGACTTTATGGTTCAATATGAAGATAAGAACGGTAAAACACGAGTAGAGTTAATCGAAGTTAAGCCTAAAAGCCAAACTGTAATTGAAAATGCTAGAGGCAGGGGCGACAAGTTAGCAACACAAATTAATGCTGTAAAATGGGAAGCCGCCGCGGCATGGGCAAAAAGTAAAGGTATACATTTTAAAGTTATTACTGAAGATCAGATATTTAACAAGCCTAAACGAACTACCAAACCAAGACGCAAAATGCGTTAACAACAACTAAATACTGTTATGACAAAGAAACTTGAAGAAGAATTTAATTTACCATCTATAGAAGACGCATTAGCAACTGACGAAGTTGAAAAGTTTGATGTGCAACCTAAACCTGAAATGTTTGAAATAGCTGAAGTTGAGAAAGCACTTAGTAATGCAGAAAAGATAGACCATGCACTACGAAATGTTGAAGGCTTGGACGACCATAACATTGACATGGATAGTATTGCCCAACAAGCAACAGACAGTTTTCAGCAGTTAATGAATTTAGGCATGAATGTTAGTGATAGAGATGCAGGTAGTATATTTGACAGTGCGTCTAAAATGTTAAACACAGCATTAACGGCAAAAGACAGTAAAATTAATTCAAAGTTAAAGCAAATTGATATGATGATTAAGAAAGCAAGATTGGATAACAATGCTGGAACAGGTTCTAGTAGTGATTCAAGCCCAGAACAAACGTTTGATAGAAACGAGTTGTTAAAGATTATCAATAATAAAGATTAAATTCTCCAAGGTACTAGTTTAAACCTTTCTTTAGGCAATCCCAAAAACGTAGTAGTCCATGCACTTTGCCCAACAAAGTCTAAGTGAGCCCATTCATCCTTTCTAAGCAGTTTAGTTTTTGCAACATCGTTCCAGTCGTGTTCTTCGATTGCTAGTTCTATGGTCTCTTTCATTTCTAATACATTGCTTAAATTATGACAGTCCCATTCAAAGTGAAACAATTCCATACAGTTACTTTTTGAGTCAACATAATCTATACTAATGTCTATCCCCCACTTGGGTTTTAGGTTAATCATTTTATATAGTAGTGGCATACCTGGTGCCCAATGACTTAGTTGTTCCAATGCATACCCGTGATAACCTTTACGTTCATATAAGTCTGCATGATTAATATGAGCACCTGTTTTTATCTTATCGTTGATATACCAGTCTTGTTTTATATTGGCATTATATGTATTTGCGTCAGCATATTCTTGCTCAAGCAAACATAAGTCATATCCGCTTTGGTCGAACCGCTGTAGGGCATCTGCGTTGGGACAAACCATGTTTTCAATAGCCGCACCCCATGTGCCTTGTTGGTTAAATTTATTTTGAGTTAGTTTAAACTGCATACTTTTAGTATTTATGATAAATAAGTGTAACAGGAGTTTTAGACTATGAGAGAACTAAAAGACATCATTTCTGAATCATTCAATAAAGAGTACGGCTACAAAATTAAAGTTGCCAAAGATTGCTCTAGTGAAGATTTAGCAAAATTAGAAGCAATATTGTCAAAGTACAATGTTGTAAGTGCTACTCCTTGGAAGAGAGCACCTATTCAAGAGAACCCAATTGAGTTTTCAAGATTGAAAGGCGCACACTTTACAAGTGAAGTAAGTAGTACAGACGTTATATTGAAGTACCCAGTCAATGATAGAGTACTAGAAGTATACGTTGCGGTAAACTTAGGCGTAGACCATGAACGTGTGTTATGTTATGCTGTTAAAGATCCGCGTAAAGCAGAATCGGAAATAGCCGCAGAAGTAGCGACTAGCGATGTAGACAGGCACGTCAACGAAGACGATGCAGAGTTAACAAAAGAAGAACAAGCACATTATGAAGCAGAAAACGTTGATGTCGATTTCAGTGAAGCATTGTTCGGTGAAGAGTACAATACAAAATTCCTAAAAGAGCTACAAAGAATTAAAGACGAGAAAGGTGCAGATTACTTCCGTAACTATCCTACTAAGGATAACTTAATGGGTGAGAAGCATGCCGCAACAATGGACACATTGATGAACACTCCAAACATGGGTAAAGGCGCTGAATCAACAAAGCATGTACATGACGTAAGTCAAACTAGAGGCGCAAGAAGCTCGTGAACGACATAGATCTTAATAAGAAGCTATTGGAAGCATGTGAAGCAGGTGTTCCAAACGACACTGCTGAAAGTCACTCTTACAAAAAGAACTTCAGTACACGAACAGGCTCGGTAACTATTGATGCACATTCTGATTCAGTTGACGAACTTAAAATGTTATTACAAAAAGTTGGTATTACATTACCCGGTGGTGAACCAGCGGCGACTCAAATGCATTACGCAGATCCAATTGAGCATGACCATGCTGAAGAGCCAATGCAAGTTGTTAGTGTTGATGTAGACGATGAACAAGAAGAACCTGTAAATCCATACAACAGCGGCACACCAGATAAGCAAGTTTTAACCAACATCATTAGAGATAAACTTAAAGCATATCTCATGAACGGTTCTAAATAACAACAATCCCCCACATAAATCTACATAAATAACTGTATGCCAAAAGGAACAGTAGGTACAGAGCTTGTAAAAGGCGCATACGATAGAGTTAGTTATGACGCAACAATGCTGAAAGAATTTCAGGAATGTTGTGACCATGATACTGGCCCATCATTCTTTATGAATAACTTTGTAAAGATTCAACATCCTACAAAGGGCGGTATATCATTTACCCCGTTTGATTATCAAGACGACCTTATTGAAAACTACAATACATATAGATACAGTATTAACATGCTGGGCAGACAGATGGGTAAGACCACTGTTGCCGCAGGCTATCTTTTGTGGTTTGCTATGTTCAGACCAGACAGTACAATACTAGTTGCGGCCCACAAGGCGGCAGGCGCAATGGAAATTATGCAACGTATACGATATGCATACGAAAGTGTACCTGATCATATTAGGGCTGGTGTAACTGAATATAACAAAATGAGCATAACGTTTGATAACGGAAGTAGAATTGTAGCAAGTACTACAACTGAGAATACTGGACGTGGTATGTCGTTAACATTAGTTTACTTAGATGAGTTTGCATTTGTACCTCCACGTATTGCCGCAGAATTTTGGACAGCACTATCTCCGACACTTAGTACAGGCGGTAAGTGTATTGTAACTAGCACACCTAACAGTGACGAAGACACGTTTGCTAGTATTTGGCACCAGTCACAGAAAACAATTGATGAGTATGGCAATGAACTAGAATTAGGTATTAATGGTTTTAAAGGCTACATGGCTACTTGGGACCAACATCCTGATAGAGACCAAGAATGGGCAGACGCAGAAACTAGCAGAATTGGTGAAGAACGATTTAGGCGTGAGCATGAATGTGAATTTATTATATATAATGAAACACTCATTAATCCACTTTGCTTGGCTGACATGACTCACGTAGATACTCTGTATAGAACAGGACAAGTTCGTTGGTATGCTAGGCCCAAGAAAGGCAGTATGTATATTGTTACACTTGACCCTAGTGCAGGCACAGGTGGTGACAATGCCGCGATACAAGTTTTAGAGTTACCTGCAATGGCGCAAGTTGCCGAATGGTGTCATAACAAAACACCTGTTGAAGATCAAGTTAGAACTATGCGACAAGTACTACAAGAGATTGATACATACGAGCCTAGTGATATTTACTGGACTGTAGAGAATAATACAATCGGTGAAGCGGCACTTGTGGTTATTAGAGACACTGGAGAAGAGAACTTCCCAGGACAAATGCTACACGATCCTGTTAAGGCACAAGGTAAACGTGGACGCAAAGGTTTCCATACTAGTGCTAAAACAAAAATTGAAGGGTGTATTACACTTAAACGTTTTATAGAACAAGATAAACTAAAAGTCTACAGTAAGGCATTTTTGCGAGAACTTAAATGTTTCGTTGCTAAAGGTTCAAGTTTCGGCGCACAGTCAGGTGAAACAGATGACTTGGTAATGAGTATGCTTATTGCTGTACGCATGATTACATATATTGCATCATTCGAAGATGCAGTTTATGAGGCAGTGAATCAAAACATCAAAGGGATAGAAGAGAAAGGCTATGCTGACGATGACGATGAAACACATCCATACGATGAGTATGACGAGCCCATGCCAATTGGGCTACTTTGATAAATACAAGTAGGAGATAAATAATATGGCAATAAGTGTAAAAACAGTTGCAGACAGAGTCTTTAACTTACTCAAAGGATATGGCTACGAAGTAGATACTTTTGATAAGGACGGTGAGACAGTCGGTGACCCAGCAGACGCAATTAGGTTCTTTGTAGAGACACCTAACTTACTTGTAACATTAAATGTAGCAAGTGAAGAGATACGTTTTAGTGCTTCAGAGAATACTGATGAAACAGATACTCTAAGAAAGCAGTTAGGCGGCATTGCAAGAAAACACTTAATGACAATGGATTATAGATTATTTGGAAAATCATTAAAACCAGCCAGTGAAACAATAAACATTAAAAAAGAGAAAGATATGGAAAGCGTACAAGAAGCAAGTTTAGGTTCATCATATGGATCAGCAAAAACAAGTTACCAACCTTTGGACACAGTTAAGTTAGTAGTAAAACATACTAAAGCTGTAAACGAAGAATCACGTGGCGCTAGAAGTAGGAATATTAGTAAGATATTCATTCAAGCAAACGAAGAACGTTTCCTTTTCCCTAGTAAGAACTTGCAGGGTGCAAGAGCAATGGCAAGACACATTTACAATGGCGGCACAATGCATGACTCAGTTGGCGAAAGCATTGTAAGTATGTGCGGTGATTTAAAAACATTAAAAGAATTTGTTAACTATGTATCTAAGCAAGGACTCATTAACGAATCAAACGAAGAATACGTTAGTGTTGCTAGAGAACATATTGAAGGTATCAAGAATACATTCAAGAAAATAGCAGGACCTTCCTCATACAGTAAGACAGTTGAGAGTTTAAGCGAATACGAAAACATTGAAATGGTTAACGAAGTAAACTTAGAAGATCACTTCACTGAAACACACTTTGACAACAAAGTGGGTAATGCACATGAAACACTTTCTAAGTTAGTAAACAAAAAGACAGCATTTGAAAGTTACATTATGAATGCAATTGAAAGCACAGACTTTAGTGGCGCAAAAGAACTTATATCAGAAGATCCGATGGAGTTCTCAAATCCACATGCTAAGTTAGGATATCAAGTTAGCCAGTTAAGCAACTCAGTTGGTGATAGTAAACTTGCTAATTACTTAGGTGGGATTGGTAACAAATTAACAGGCGGCGGCAATTTAGATGCAATGGAGTACAGAGCAGTTAAGGCTTCGTTACTTTCAGCACAACAGCCACAGCAAGCGACAATGTCACAAGGCATCGTTGAAAGCGAAAACAAGAAATACCAAAAATTTATTGAGAGTTTCGAAATATTCAATAAATAGTAGTACAGGAAAGAAAACTATTTGTCAGCAATAGTATAAAAAGGTTGACAACATGGCAGATATACATTATAATAAGCAACAGTTAGTACACAAACCCCAAAGTACTAGCGAACATGGCACATATAAGGAGAAAAATTATCATGGCAAATTTAGCAGAAATTAGAGCAAAACTATCCGCAATGGAATCGAAAGGTTCTGGCAACAAGCAACAATCGGGCGGCGACAACGCCATTTATCCACACTGGAATATCGACGAAGGAACATCAGCTGTTCTCAGGTTTCTACCTGACGCAGATGTAGACAATACGTTCTTTTGGCAAGAAAGACAAATGATTCGTTTGACTTTCCCAGGTGTAAAAGGTGGAGAGATGAAGCCTGTAACAGTACAAGTACCTTGTGCAGAAATGTATGGAGACACTTGTCCAGTATTAACTGAGGTACGTCCTTGGTTTAAAGATCCAAGTCTAGAAGACATGGGCAGAAAGTATTGGAAAAAGCGTTCATATATCTTCCAAGGATATGTAACTGAAAACCCACTAAGCGAAACGGCACCTGAGAATCCAATCAGACGTTTTGTTATATCACCTCAAATCTTTAACATTATTAAGTCGGCACTTATGGATCCAGATATGGAAAACATGCCTACTGACTATATGAATGGTACAGATTTCAGAGTAATGAAAACAACTAAAGGTCAATATGCAGACTACAGTACATCAAAATGGTCTCGTAAAGAACGTGCATTAGATGAAACTGAACTTGCATCTATTGATACAAATGGTCTTCACAACCTTGCAGACTTCTTACCTAAGCGTCCAGGTGCAGATGAAATTAACGCAATTAGCGAAATGTTTCAAGCATCAGTTGACGGTGAATTGTATGATGTCGAAAGATGGGGTAACTTCTACAAGCCTTATGGCGTAGATGTTCCTGCAACTGCAACACAGTCTACTACAGCACCAGTGCAAACTGCGGCTCCAGTAGCGGCTCCAGTAGCGGCTCCAGTAGCGGCTCCAGTAGCAGAAGCGGCTCCAGTTGCTCCGGCTCCAGTAGCGGCAGAAGGCGATGCGAAACCTAGTGCAGATGACATTCTGAACATGATTAGAAACCGTTCTTAAGGAGACTACCATGCAGAAACCATTTGACTTAACAAAGTTCAGAACAGGAATCACGAAAAGTATCGCTGGCATCAGTGCTGGCTTCCATGATCCGCAAGACTGGATATCAACTGGTAACTACACTCTTAACTACCTAATTAGTGGGGACTTCCAAAAGGGAGTTCCTTTGGGTAAAGTAAGTGTATTTGCAGGTGAGTCTGGCTCGGGTAAATCGTTTATCTGTTCAGGTAACTTAGTGCGTAATGCACAACAACAAGGCTGTCAAGTAGTATTGTTTGACAGTGAGAATGCACTAGATGAAGACTGGCTACAAGCATTGGGCGTTGATACAACTCCTGAGAAATTGTTGAAGATTGGCGTTTCGATGATTGACGATGTAGCAAAGACAATTAGTGACTTTGTAAAAGACTATAAGTCTAACTATGGTGACCTACCATATGCAGAGCAACCTAAATTACTATTCGTAGTGGATAGTTTAGGAATGTTGCTTACACCTACCGATGTTGCACAGTTTGAAAAAGGCGACATGAAAGGTGATATGGGTAGAAAGCCTAAGGCATTAACAGCCCTAGTTAGAAATACAGTTAACCAACTAGCACCACATCCAATTGGACTTGTTGCAACTAACCATACATACGCATCGCAAGATATGTTTGACCCTGATGATAAGATATCAGGTGGACAAGGATTTGTATATGCTTCAAGTATTGTGGTAGCAATGAAGAAGTTGAAACTGAAAGAAGACGAGGATGGGAATAAAGTTAGTACTGTACAAGGTATTAGAGCGGCATGTAAAGTAGTGAAAACTCGTTACAGCAAACCGTTTGAAAGTGTACAGATTAAAATCCCATACGAATCAGGAATGAATCCTTACTCAGGCATTTTAGAATTACTTGAGCAGAAAGGAATTGTTACTAAAGTCGGAAATAAACTACAATACATCTCACCTGTTACAGGCGAAGAGATTAAAGAGTTTAGAAAGCAGTGGACTGAAGAACGCCTACAAGTAGTAATGGATGAGTGGAATCACATTCCAGACGTTGTTGAAACTGACGACATCTCGGATTTAGTTGATGACGAAACCTTAGTAGATGATCCTACACAACACGAAGAAGGAGTAGCATAATGAATCCTGATATTTTACTTTTAGTAAGTGTCTGGGACACTGTTAAGCACTATGTTCCTAAGAAAGATCGTGTTGAAGCGGCAGAACACCTAGTTAGAGTTTTCGATGAGGAAGCAGACCTAGGAAATATTGAAGATGAAGTGGGTACTTTTGATGCTGTATTAAAAACAGCAGTAACAGGACACTTTGCATTCGATGAAGAAGAAACCGAAGATGGCGAGTGGGATTAGATAATGGCGGGATGGTTCAATTCAGTAATAGCTGACTTAGGCAAAATAGTTGATTCGATTGACTATTTTGAGAATGAGTTAGACGAAGCCAAGTACGAATGTCATATCAAGGGGAGTCTGGAGAAAGCCAGCTCTTCCCTTCCTGGCATCACTGAACACCGTTTCAATCAGCTACAAGAGATTGAAGCAATCCTGGAACACTTGAACATTGAGCTTCGTAAAGAACGTTCAATAGTGTTTAGAAAATATCTAGAACATTATAATAGAACACTTAGCAGTAGAGATGCTGAAAAGTTTGTTGATAGTGAGGACAGTGTTATCAACCTAACGCACCTCACTAATCAATACGGTCTATTGCGTAACAGGTATCTTGGCATAATGAAAGGCTTAGATACTAAACAGTGGCAAATAGGTCACATCACAAGACTGCGAACAGCAGGCATGGAAGATATAGTTATATCGTAATGAAAGATATTATTGATCTGGCGCAAGTATACAACACAAATACCGTCAGTAGACAATATCTTATACCGTGGATATCTGAGAAGTTAGGCATCCACGATAATTACGTTATAGTTCACTGTGATATAATTCACAAACCACTAAGTGTAATTAATCGCTTTGACACAATAATATTAGACGCGAGTCATAACCCAATGGATGATATCAAAGCGTTTCGAGGTCGAGTCCAAACATTTATTGATAAGCATAAAAACAAGAAGGTGATAGTACTTAGCGATGACGCTAACGAACAGTATTATACTTCTTACTTCCATTTGCCATACAGTCAGTTAGTATACCCGATTGAAGAAAAGCCTATAAAATATAAATTTTCTTGTTTGAACTCTGTTCCTAAAATACACAGACTAATTACACTGAATAAAATTTATCAGCATAACTTACAAGATTCTGTGTTTCATAGTTTTCTTTGGGATAAGCAACAGCATTCTAGAAATCACTTGCAGTCAGATTATTGGAAACAGGATATCATAGACTTCATTGATGAGTACGAATACTTTATGCAGACGATACAGCATAAATGTCCTATTATTATAGACGATATTAAAATACCATATCTTAATGACCACACTGTAAGTAGCCCAGCATATAATGAAACAGCATTGAATGTTATAACTGAGAGTTCGTGTGTACGTCTGTTCTTTTCAGAGAAAACATGGAAGCCTATATATTCAGGGCAGTTGTTTTTATCAATAAATGCTCCAGGCTCTATTAAAAAACTAGAGCAGTTTGGGTTTGATGTTTTTAGGGACTTAATAGACCATTCTTATGATGAAGAAACTGACTTGGTAAAACGTGTTAATTCTTGTGTTAACGAAATGGGTCGATTAAATGATGATATAGTAGATATATACCATCGTACAGCACTCAGGCGTAAGAATAACTTTTTGCATCTGCAAAGCAATGAATTTAAGCAACTTGTTGAGATAAGCGTGTGATCTATGTATACTTCACAGGTAGAATAAAAGACAAACGAAAAATTATAGAAGCATCTGAACTTATGTTAGCAGAGTTATGTGTTAACTGTGACTATGATGTTGACATTGACGTTTGTCTTTTACGACACTTAGACCAGCAAATGGCAGGCTATTGTTGGGGCGATGCAGAAATGATACATATAGAGATAGCTAGAAACAGTGAAGGTACTAAGTTTATGCGTGATGACATATTATTGCATCTTACCCATGAGCTAGTACATGCTAAACAATTGATTGAAAAGCAGTTTGAACCCCGAGCAACTCCAGGTATACCATATATGGAACTACCGTGGGAGCAAGAGGCATTTGGGCTAGAAGAAGAATTGTGTAAAAAATACTTCAAAATAGGTTGACTTATGCTTACTATCGATGCTATACTATACGGGTAGTATTTAATAAATAAGGAGACATTTACATGACCACAATTAATAATACAAGCGATGATTTTCTGTTTACTTACGAATCAGCAAGACCCTACAATGAAAACTTCACTGACTGGCGCCTTAAGAACAGTGCTGAACGTTCAGCATACAGCGAGAAGCAGTTGACACCAGTCGAAGCTGAAGCAATTTTTGACAAACTATTTGGACAATATAAGTAATGACAACTCATGCAATGATTGATATCGAGACGTTAGGCACTAAGCCTGATGCTGTAGTTTTAACTATTGGCGGTGTTAAGTTTGACCCGTATACTAGTGAAGAACCGCACACTCCCTTTAGTGTAAGATTAGACATTGATGAGCAAACTGCCCAAGGACGGGTAGTTGACCCTAACACTATTGAGTGGTGGGGCAAACAAGATAAAGCAATACAGGACGAAGCGTTTTCAGACGAGAATAGGACTCCTGTGTTGACTTTTATTGCAGACCTTAACAAGTGGTTAGTTGGCACAGAACTTAAATGGGCCCAAGGATCACGATTTGACTACGGTATCCTAGAGAACCTAATTGACCAGTTTGGACAGCATAAGAATTGGGCATATTGGCAAGAAGCTGATAGCAGGACACTAGGGCAATTAGTGCCTAGAGACTTGCGTAAAGACGATTCAGGCACTCAAAAGGACTTGCACTCAGCACTCGCTGATGCATACAACCAAGCAGTAGCAGTACAAAAAGCATATAAGCACCTAAATATCACCCAAGATTAACCAGAAAGATTGGTAAAAGGTTGACATAGGGTCGTATTGACTGTATAATATATACATATTAAACAATAAAGGACAGGAAAAAAGTTCAATAAAACTGGTAAAAAGGTTGACATGGACCCTAGAATTTAGTATAATATACATAAGTTAGTAAGAAGGGCTTACTAATAAATAATCATAATGTCGGGGATGACTAATATGACAAACTTGAAGAAAAACAAACTAAGCTATGTAAAGATTAAGGCTGGTACTTACCGTAAAAACGATATCGTTGATACAGTATTTCCCATCATTAAGCCACTTAACATTGGCAAGAAAGGCGCATTCATTACTGTAAACGGTAGTGAAGTAATGGGAGACCAGTTCGCTAGTATAAGAGTACTAATTGAAGATCCAACAATGGATTTAGAATATGTAACTCCTAGTGTATATGCAGATCAACCAAAAATTGACCTGGAGCCTAAGAAAGAAGAGAATGACGAAGAAGCTATTGAGCGTATCAGAGAACGTTTTGATATCCTTGATAGAATGACACATGCTGTAGCAGAAGGTACAGTACGTGGTATGATTGTTAGTGGTCCTCCAGGAGTTGGTAAATCTTATGGTGTAGAAACTGTACTAGAAGATTACGATATGCTTACTGAGGTTGCTGGCAAGCCTGCAAGAACTGAAGTAGTAAAAGGTTCGGTAACACCGATTGGTTTGTTCCAAACACTTTATAACAATTCATCTGCTGGTAACATACTAGTATTTGATGATTGTGATAGTGTGTTATTTGATGAAGTATGTTTGAACATGCTTAAAGCAACTTTGGATTCAGGCAAGAAGCGTTACATTACTTGGAAGTCAGAATCTAACGCATTGCGAAGAGAAGGCATTCCAGACAGATTTGAGTTCAAAGGTGGTTGTATCTTTATTACTAACGTTGATTTTGAGAACGTTCGTAGCAAGAAGATTAAGGATCATTTGGCGGCATTGATGTCTAGGTGTCACTACTTGGATCTTACAATGAACTCTACAAGAGATAAGTTCTTGAGGATTAACCAGATTGTTAAAGATGGTATGCTTGATGAATACAAGTTCGGCGAAGATGGTGACACGGAAGTCATTAGCTTTATGACCGAGAACCAAGATGCTCTTAGAGAGATTAGTTTGCGAATGGTTTTGAAGATTGCGGATCTTAGAAAAATGGATCCTGCTAACTGGACTAAACTTGCAAGAACTACTTGTATGAAAGGTACAATATAAACAGAAACACTGACAGTTCCCTGGTGCTCGATTGTTAGTCATCCCCCAAAGAGAGCACCATATTTGGTCTACTTGTAGACCACGAAGCCCGGATCCCCTCCGGGCTTCACCTTTTTCCAAATAAAAAACTAATAAACACTTGACATCTAGTGTGCTGAGTGTATAATTAGTATTGTGTCATAACACAAGGAGAAAATATGAACGAACTAATAAACCTTTGGAACAAACACACATTGAAGATTACAGGCGTAATAGTACTGCCTTTAATCCTAGCGTTTGGTATTTCTAAAGTGCAAGCAGAAGAAAGTGAAATAGAAGTAATTACTGTAGTTGCCCAGCAAGTACAGAAGATTGAAACGGACCCAGTCATAAGCACTAGATTGATAAGTGCAATAATGCCTGCGTTCACATATAGCCCAGGCGGCTATGGCGGCTTTATAGGTTTCAATGAGCGTGGAGCTCAAACGGTCCACACCACAGTGTACACAAATGGCGTACCAGCAAACGAGCCCGGGTCGGGTTGGTATAACTTTGGACATGAAATGGTGTCCGGTGAATCCGTGAGAATTATCTCTGGAGCAAACGGAGTACTATATGGTTCAGGCAGTATTGCTGGAACAGTACTAATTGAAGATGTTATTGACTCAGGTGTAACTGTTAGGACAGAAGGTACAAAGCCTTCATACCTCAGACTAGCACCAACTAACAATATTGAGTTTGTTAAGTTTAAGTCAAACAATAACTTTAGTGCCCGTAATGATAATACAGAATATGATGAGTACGACATGCAACAAGCAAAAGTATCCGTTGATGCAGGCGACTGGACATTCGACGGTAAGATTGCACAGTATGAGTACGACTATGATAATTGTTATACAGCAAACTTCAGTACATCAAATGCATGTGTAGAAGACGGCGACCGTTATAACTTTAGTATTAGAAACGACTATCTTACATTAGGTAGATCATACGTTGACAGTCAGTATTATACTGAAGGGTCAGAGACTTACAGTAATGAAAGTCACAGGAACTTCATTAGGATTGCAGAGCATAAGGATTTAAGTAATGCAGTTAACATTGACTTTGGTATAGATGCAGAGCAACTGTACTATGCAACACAATCAGGAACAACAGTTAAAACATACGATGACGATAACTATGGAGCATTCCTAAGTATCAATGCGTCAGCAGTATTTGATTATAACTTTGGTTTTAGATTGGGCAACGATGGGCAAAATGCATTAAGATTCGGTATAGCATCAGGACAGTTTTATTTAAATGTAGGCAACAGTTTTAGAAAGCCTAACTTATATGAAAAGTTTGGTGACGATTGGGTACTAGGTAACGCAGACCTGAAACCAGAAGAAGGTATAGGATACGAAGTTGGCTTCGGCGCAATTCAGTTATTCATGTACGATTTCTCTGAGACTATTGAATATCAGTCAGGCTTTATGTTAGCCGATGTATACGTCAAACCACAGTACTACAACGCAGGAGACTTCACTACACAGGGCTTTAGGTATATGCAAGAGTTTGGTGCATTTAATGTTATGTTAAAGTACACAGACACCGAGCAACCAAGAGTAGCAAAGTATGCCGGAGCAGTTAGTTGGAAACAACGTTACGGTAAAAATGAGTTCCAGATGCAGTATGCAGTTAATGTAGACAGGTCACCAAGTCCGTATGATGTAATTGATGGACCGTACTTGCCGGACATGAACAAGTTAAACTTATATCTTACTAGGTATATAAACGAACAAGTAACACTTTCGTTGAAGGTTGAGAATGCCTTAGACGAAGAAGTTGAGATTGTTCCTTTTTATTCTAACCGTGGAAGAGAAATTAACTTGACATTAGGCTACAACTGGTAGTATAATACATAAAAGCAAATAGAGGTTTCAATGGGAAAATGTGTTCTAGAAATACGTGACGAAGTAAACGTTAAGTTCGTTGGACTTGATGTTAAGACTAGGCGTACCGTATCAGACGCTGTAAAGTACTTTTTACCATACGCATTCCATATGCCGGCTTACAAGTTAGGTCGGTGGGATGGGTGTGTTAGGTATTGTGATGTCGGCGGTAGGACATACATGAACCTACTTGATAAGCTCTTGCCAATCGTACAACAAGCAGGCTACGAAATTGAGGTTCAAGATAACCGAAGTAAGTGGTCATTTGATTTCCAAGAAATATCACAGACTAGGTTTGAAGACACAGCCTGGCCCAAAGGACATCCTGCAGAAGGTGAGCCTGTTATACTTAGGGATTACCAAGTAGATGTTATTAATAACTTTTTAAAGCATCCGCAAAGTATCCAAGAAGTAGCTACAGGAGCCGGTAAGACGCTCATAACAGCCGCCTTAAGCAGTATGTGTGAACCACATGGGCGTACTATAGTTATTGTTCCTAACAAAGACTTGGTAGTACAAACAGAGCGTGATTATAAGAACTTAGGACTTGATGTAGGTGTGTTGTTTGGAGATAGAAAGCAGTACGACAAAACGCACACCATTTGTACTTGGCAGAGTCTAAGTATAATGGAAAAGAAAAGCAAGAAGTATGAAGCAGACTTCCCCATAGATGAATTTCTAGAGGATGTTGTTTGCATTATGGTCGATGAAGTACACAAAGCAAAAGCTGATGTGCTTCGTAACTTATTGGGAGGCGCATTTAGAAATGTGCCTGTCCGATGGGGACTTACAGGAACTATCCCCAAAGATGAATTCGAAGCCGTTGGCTGTGTTACATGTTTGGGACCTGTTCTTGGAAAGTTAAGCAGTAAGGAATTACAAGACAGAGGCGTACTAGCAAAGTTAGATATTAATATACTACAACTACAAGATGGTGTGTTAGGCTTTAATAACTATGCACAAGAACTCAAGTGGCTTGTAACAGACAAACAAAGAATGACCGAGGTTAGTAAAGTTATTACTAGTCTCAGCATTACAGGAAATACACTTGTCTTAATTGACAGGATTGCCACAGGGCAATTATTATCTGAGATGTTTCCTGAGTGGGTATTTATTAGCGGTGAGATGAAAGTGTCTGACAGGCAAAAGGAATACAGGGAAGTAAGTGAGATGGACAATAAAGTTATTGTTGCTACATATGGTGTAGCGGCAGTAGGAATTAACATACCCAGGATTTTTAACTTAGTTCTTTTAGAGCCAGGAAAAAGTTATGTGCGTGTAATACAATCGATAGGTAGAGGCATTCGTAAAGCCGAGGACAAGGATTATTTAAATGTTGTTGACATTACGAGTAATTTAAAGTATAGTAAGAAACACTTGACTGCCCGTAAGGCATTTTATAAAGAACAAGGTTTTCCGTTCCAAGTGACCAAAGTGGAGTATAAATGAAAATATTAACAGTAGAAAACGATGTATATGAGATTGACCATGTACCTGATGAAATAGATGATATAAGATTTTGTGTTTTTGACACAACCGAAACAGACTGGATGGATTATTATTTCCTCCCACTGATCTTCTTGGAGAGTTTTTATGCTCCTGCTATATGTTTACAAATAGGCGAGAACTCAATTCAAATGCCTATGGACTGGAGTATAGTAATTACAGATGAAGATTTGACTGCTATCGAGGTAATCCCATTAACCAGTTTAAACAATAGGGGATTTTTAACAGCAACGCTGAACCCGTTAGGCAGGAAGATGCTTGAAGCTGAACCAATTCAGATTACTAACATCTATCAAGATGTTAAATGGTTCTTCCCCAAGTTGAAGAATGGACATTTATTAGTAGCACCCTTGGAAAACAAACCAAATCCTAGGTGTGCATTTTTTGTAAAAGAAGCCAACAAGATTCCTAGTGACATCGACATTGGCGACTTGTTAGATTAGGAGAAATATATGAGTTTAGATAAAGACATAGAAAAGATGACGCAGAAACTGAAAGGTAAAAAAAGGCGTTTTAGAATTGAAGCAGGATACCGAGGTGGCGAAGTCGGAATTGGTAAAGTTAATGCAGACTTTGTGGATCATTTTATAAACCCAGAAGATGGTGATGGCGACTTAATAGATTTCGTTACCAGTTTTGATTGGGATGAAGTAGACGAGTCAATACCAGTACCATACGAAGACTTTGAATCGTGGACAGAAACAACTGAAATTGAACACCTAAATGGCGCATACGCTGACGGGCAGTGGAGTTACGAAGAAGTTCCTGCAGATGGTAGCGACGATTATGCGTATGAAACTGTAATTGATTTTGATGCTTATCATTTGTATGGCAGAGAAGCATATATGGATGATAAGAAGCCAGAAGACATGACCAATTATAAACCAGTGTTACAATTCCACAGTGGAGAGAAAGGCGGATTTGGTGCATGGTTTGTTGAAACAGTAGGCGAAGATTTTAACCCTAAGAAAGTAGCATTTAGTTCTGTTGAATCTCAGGTAGCTGAAATAGTTCAAGACATGTGGTATGATAAAGAATTGATTGACAAAGATTATGATAATTGTGATACTACTGGTAAAGGCTACTATGCAAGTGTAGGTTATATGAATATGAAATGGCATGACTCAGAAGAAAAATACACTGAAGAGTTTTTTACAGAAAATGAAATTTGGGAATGTTACGAGGATGAATTATTAGATGAGTAGTTATAATATCGATTTAAAAGATTGTATTAGAACTGTACCAAACTTCCCGATACCTGGAATACAGTTTAGAGACATAACTAGCCTCATAGAAAATCCATCGGCATTTAATAAATCTCTACTAGACTTAACATCGTTAACAATGAGCTTCGGCGCAACTAAAGTGGTTGGCATCGAAAGTAGAGGGTTTGTGTTTGGCACACCAGTTGCCAGAGATTTAGACTTGCCTTTTATAATGGCTCGTAAGCCTGGCAAGTTACCTAACCCAACACACAAACGTGATTTTGATTTAGAGTATGGTAGTACAAGTTTAGAGATACAAAAAGTTACTGACATAAACGAGTATGACAAAGTTGTTATTGTAGATGATTTAATTGCAACAGGTGGTACAGCAATAGCCTGTGCAGACTTAGTACATGAATGTTTTGATGTGCCTAAAGAAAATATCTTAATATTGGCTGTAATAGACTTGCCCAGCTTAGAAGGAAGTGCTATAATAGAGAAACACGGTTATAGTGTAAATACATTAATTGAATTTGAAGGTGAATAGTATTAAAGACATTATTTTAATAGCATTGGAGTCTGAAGCTCCTGAAATGCAGAGTTGGGATAACGTGTTCTTTACGGGTGTAGGCAAAGTTAATGCCGCCGTAAGAGCATCAGCATTAATAACAGAACACAAGCCAACAAGAGTTTGGAACTTTGGTACAGCAGGCGGAATTAATCCTACATGTAAAGACCTAGTTGAAGTTAGTAACTTTGTTCAACGTGACATGCGGTGCTGTGAACTAGGATTTGACTTAGGCATGACCCCGTTTGAAGACTATATAACAATTAGTTTTGACAACCCAGACGAAGGATTAACATGCAGTACAGGCGACAACTTTGTTGATAATCCTGACTTAGAGTTACCTGCAGATGTTGTAGATATGGAGGCGTATGCTATCGCTAAGGCTTGCCAGTATCATGGGGTAGACTTTAGATGTTTTAAATATATAAGTGATAGTGCCGATGAAAATGCAAATGCTGAATGGCATGAGACAGTTTCTAACGGCGAACCTTATTATATACAAGCCTATACGGAGAATGATGATGGACAGTAGAGAGCACCAGGAACAAAAGTTAAAGTTCCAAGAGAAACAAATTAAGGATCAGGAGAAACAAATAGCCGAACAGACGAAGCGTATTGCAGAACTTCACAAAGGGAAGAAGAAGTAGCATGGCAAAGAAACCGCAAATACCTTTACAAGAAGTTATGAAAGCCATTGACAAAAAAGACCGTGGCTGGTATAACCGTCTAGATGCTGAAAGAAAAAAAGCATTTAGTCCTTGGATGATGATGAGGTATGCAAGTAGTGTACAAGGTAGTACAGCACCTGACTATATATGGATGGTCAATGAACTGGTCAATCACAAGTTTTCGGATGTTAGTAAGCACCCTGAGTTACAGTGGTTGTTGTTAACAGCGGCAGGCAGTGGTAAAATACAACATCATCCTTATATTAAACCGCCCAACAGCAGAAAGAAGAAGAACAAACGAAGTGAGTTTGTGCATTCAGTATTGCCACACTTAAAAGGTGACGAAGTGCAACTGTTCTTAACATTGAACGATGACAACGATTTAAAAGAACTAGCACTAGCACATGGTTGGGACGATAAAGAAGTTAAGGAACTATTAAAATAATGGAATGCAGATGGTGTAAAAAGTCGTTTAAGTCAGAGACTACTCTGGCAGTTCATATGTGTGTAAAGAAACGTAGATTTGCAGACAAGGATATGAGCCATATTAGACTGGCACACAGAGCATTTCAGATATTTTATGAGATAAACACTAGTGCAACAAAGCCTAAAACTATAGAGGACTTTATTGTAAGTCAGTATTACGAAGCGTTTGTAAAGTACGGCAGAGCATGTACTGTTAATGAGTGGTTAGATCCTGTAAAGTACACAGAGCATTTAATTAAGACAGGTGTTAAGTTACAAAAGTGGGCATCAGATAGTGAGTATGACAAGTATTTAAAACTGTATGTTAGAAAAGAGCCTGGACTAAAAGCACTAGAACGTTCAGTTATATATCTTGCAAGATGGGGCGAAGAAAACAACGAGCCTTGGCAAGATTACTTTGTTAAAGTATCGCCTAATAGGGCAGTACATGATTTACGGAGTGCAAAAATAAGTCCTTGGGTAGTATACCTAAGTGAATCAGGTGATAAGTTATTAGAACGGTTTAACAGCGAACAAGTTAAGATGATACAGGATGTCATTGAACCTCCTTTTTGGATGAAACTGTTTACTGCAAATAAAGAAGAAGTTAATGAAATTAAACAGGCTTGTAAGGAAGCAAAAATATGAAAACGAAAATAATTAGTTATAGCCAGACCCCTAAAGCAGAAGTGCCACAGGATCTGTTAGATTTGGTCGCCTATTGTGCAAGAGTAAGCAACCCAGAGAATCAGAATAACACTGCAACAAACGATAAACTAGTAAAGTATCTTATTAAGCACAAACACTGGAGTCCATTAGAGATGGTAAGTGTTTGTATGGAAGTAGAAACAACCAGAGACATTGCTAGACAACTGTTGAGACACAGAAGTTTTAGTTTCCAGGAGTTTAGTCAACGTTATGCAGACCCTACAAAGGATTTAGAGTTTGAAATTAGACAAGCACGATTACAAGATACTAAGAATCGTCAAAACAGTATTCCTACAGATGACGGATTGCTTAATCATGCATGGGCAGACCTGCAACAGAAGGTAATTGACACCGCCTTAGAAGCATACAATTACGCTATAAGCAACGGTATTGCTAAAGAGCAGGCAAGAGTAGTACTACCGGAAGGAAACACACTAAGCAGACTGTACGTTAACGGCACATTGCGTAGTTGGATACATTACATTGAATTACGTGGTGCTAATGGCACACAGTTAGAGCATATGGAGTTAGCATGGGCAGTAGCAGACGCTATTACACATATATTCCCAATGGCGGCTGAGTATTCGGGGAAGACCGAATGACACAGAGAAGCAAGATTCATTTAGGCTTGCTAACACTAGCGATAATTCTAGTGTTAGCATTCTTTACTACTGATGCAAAAGCAACAACTTATGTCGCATACGCACATGAGCTACCATTCAAAGACGCTAAGTCTCAGGCTGAAACACACAGTTTGCGTTTAGGATATATGGCTAACGGCATGTATATTGAAGCAGGTCCTATGACCGGCGGACATAGTTTGGAGATGGGTTACAAGGTAAAGAAAGGAAATTGGATCTTTAAGACCAAGTACGAAAGTGAAGAAACTAAGTACACCACTCTGTTTAAGAGTAAAATAGAAACTGAAGTAATTTACAAGTTCGGAGATTAATGTATATGGCTAATCAGTCCCACATCTACACACCGTCTGCATCCACACCGTCTGCATCAACTGTGACAATTACGGGTAATCCCCCGTTAACTAGCGGTACAAACAGCATATACACCACTAATAACACTGGTGCAATTACTATCAACGGCACGAGTGCAAACACAATGTCGTACTATGATGGCTTCGATGGGAAAGGCTCAATTCAGGTCGGTGGACAAGAGCTTGATGGGGATAGATTGCGAAAACTAGACGCATTGCTATCTGCATTAGATTCTTTAGAGGATGACAATGCCCTCAAAGAGTTGTATAATATACAACTAATGTTAAACAAGATAAAAGGTAGAAAATGAAAATAAATTTCGATGTTGATATTGATATGGCTAACAGGGATAAGTTCTTAGAACTTTTTAATCCTGTACCTGCTAGTATCAAACGTGAGCAATCATATGAAAAACACAACACCGGAGTTTACTTTCAGCCTATCCCTTGTTTTCCGTTAGAGGGATTTAGTACAATAGACCATAAGGAAGCAGAGGAATTAGGATACTTTAAAGTAGACGTATTGAACAATAGTGTTTACAAAGACATTAATGACGAAGCACACTTGGATAAACTATTGGCACAAGAACCTATGTGGGAGTTGTTCCAGCATGAAGAAATTGTTAAGCAACTTTTTCACATAGGTAATCATTACGACATTATCAAGCAACACTTACCGCAAACAGTTGAACAACTGGCAATGATACTTGCTATGATTAGACCTGGTAAAAGGTACCTAGTAGGCAACAGTTGGGAAGTCGTTGAAAACGAAGTATGGGAACAAACTGATGGTTATTTCTTTAAGAAAAGCCATGCGATAGGATACGCACTAGTAATTA